>FWPU01002066.1_pt1 | contig 57463 bp, 53 predicted proteins | sample 2228361 | NCBI WGS metagenome assembly FWPU01 (sample SAMEA103939777, study PRJEB20133) | metagenome | reverse complement strand
GCCCTGCCTGGGGCAGCGCGTGCGCACCAACAACGAGGCCCTGCTGGGCGTGACCAGCCGGGAGAAAAACGCCGACTTCTCCCAGGGCATTGCCATCACCTCCGTCTTCAAGGCCGACGCCGTCACCCACGTGGAGCCGGTGCGCTTCCCGGATGGCTCCTCGTTCATGCGGCTGCTGGCCGCCCCCCTGATCGACGGCGGGGGCGGCTTCGCCCCGCGCCTGCTCCGGCTGCTGGCGGCGGTGCTGCGCCACCCCCAGGACTTCCTCACGGCCAAGTTCTTCGCCCGCTGGGCCAGGCGCAGCACCATCCTCCTCATCATGCAGACGGAGGACAACACCATCCGCCTGCGGCTCGGTCGCGGCCTGTTCACCCTCTTCCGGCGCGGCCTGGTCTCGGAGCCGGACGGCGCGGACCCGATCACGCCCGGCCCGGACCTCACTCACGGCGTGGTGCGCGCCTTCGCCCGCCAGGTCAACGGCATCCCCCAGGATTCGATCACGGAGAGCCTGCTCAACATCCCCTCCACGGCCCACATCCTGGGCGGCTGCCCCATGGGCCGCAGCGAGGCCGACGGCGTGGTGGACGCCACCTGCCAGGTCTTCAACTATCCCGGCCTCTACGTGGTGGATGGCTCCATCGTCCCCGCCAACCCCGGCATCAACCCCAGCCTCACCATCACCGCCCTGGCCGAGTACGCCATGAGCCGCCTCCCGCCCAAAGCCTGAACCCTCAGGCCGTGGGCTGCGCGGAGACCGCCCGCTGCCGCGCCAGCCGCGTGCCCACCGCCAGCGCCGCCACCCCCAGCAGCAGAATCCCCGCCGCCACCAGGAACATCGCCCGCATGCCCGCGTTGTCAAAAAGCCACCCCGCTACCGGGCTGCCCACCATCAGCCCCAGGCTGGACGCCACGCCCATCAGCGACAGGTTGAAGGCCATGTTGTGTGGCTGGCTGATCTGCCCCACGTAGACGGTCGGCGCGACCAGGGCGAAGCCCTGCGCGATGCCCATCGGCAGCGTCAGCAGCAGCGCCTGGGCCGGCGTCCCCGCCAGCGAGAACAGCACCCAGCTCACCGCCCACACCAGCATCCCCACGCCCAGCGCCAGCGCGGCCCCCCGGCGGCGCATCAGGCCGTCCGCGTACAGCATCACCGGGACCTCGAACAGGGCCGCCAGGAAGGAGAACAGCCCCACCGCCCCCTTGCCGCCCCCCAGCTCGTGCTCGATGAAGTTGTAGTTCCAGCCGAAGTAGTGCGCCAGCCCCAGGTAGATCAGGAACGTCGTCAGCAGGATGACCACCAGCGCGGGCGACGGCCACCCCCGCCGCCGGTCCGGCAGGCCGCCGGGGAGCGCTGCCGCCTGCGTGGGCAGGCGCTGCGTGTAGACGCGGGCCAGGCCCACCATCGCCAGGATCAGCAGCGCCGCCAGCACAAAGAGCAGCTCCGGCCCGCTCCATTCCGCCAGCAGCCCGCCCCCCAGCGCCAGCACGGCGAAGCTCACCGACCCCCACAGCCGCAGGCTGCCGTAGGCCGCGCTGCCGTGCTCCCCCAGCCAGTGCAATGACAGCCGGTCCCGCAGCGCCAGGTCCAGCCCCGTGCTGGAGCGGAAGCCCACCGTGCCCAGCACCACCGCCAGCAGGCCGGGCCGCAGCCCCAGCCCCAGCAGTGAGGCCCCCTCCACCACCAGCGTCAGCCGCAGCACCCGCCGGTGCAGCCCGGTGCGGTCCGCCACACGGGAGGCCAGCGGGGCCACCACCAGCCCCACCAGGCTGGAGGCCGCCAGGATGTTGCCCACCTGGACGCCGGAAAAGCCCACCCCCAGCAAATACTGGTTCAGGTGCGGCAGCACCAGCGCCATCGCCCCAAAGCCGCAGAAGTAAACCGCCGCCACCCACCAGTACCCCGCAGGACGCCCCACCATGCCCATCCTTTCCTTGCGGAGGCTGCGCGCGCCCGGCACACCACAGCCCGCCTCCAAAGCGCCCCCTATCCTAGCAGCGAATGCCCCACCCGTCACTACCCGATCCGCCGCGCGCTTTTCCCAATTCCGGATTTTGTGGTAACATATAATCAAATGGCCATTTGATAACTTTCCACCGCCGAGACCCTTAGCGAGTAGGAGGTGAGTGCCTTGCACATCGTGGTGGGAACCCGCAGCACGCCGGACACGGCGGCCAAAGTGGAGGTAACCGCCAGCGGCAGCGTCTCCTGGGGCGATTCGCCGCTGGTCATCAACCCCTGGGACGAATACGCCGTCGAGGAGGCCATCGTCCGCGCCGGGGACACCGGCGGCAAGGTGACCGTCATCGCCGTCGGCCCGGAGGAGCACAACGAAGCCCTCAAGCACGCCCTGGCCATGGGCGCGGACGAGGCCATCCGCCTCTGGGATGACGCCTGGCAGGGCCTGGACAGCCTGGGCTACGCCACCGTCTTCGCCGCTGCCGTGCGCAGGCTCGGCGACGTGAGCCTGGTGCTCTTCGGCAAGGAAGCCGCCGACGAGGCCACCGACCAGCACATCTTCCAGATCGCCCGCAAGCTGGGCTGGACCCTGCTCAGCTACGTCTCCCGCATCGACGCCCTCGACCCGGCAGGCGGGACGGTCCGGGTGGAGCGGCTGCTGGAGGAGGGCAAGCAGGTCGTCTCCGCCAGGCTGCCCGCTGTGATGAACGTCATGAAGGAGATCAACGAGCCGCGCTATCCCTCGTTCATGGGCATTCGCAAGGCCGCCAAGGCGGCCATCCCCGTCTGGGACGCGGCGGAACTGGGCGTGGAGGCCCCCGCGCCCCAGGCGCGCCTGGTGGAATACCGGGGCCTGCCGGTCCGCGAGGCCGCTTGTGAGATCATCGAGGCCGATTCCGTGGAGGAGCAGGCCCGCATCCTGGTGGACCGTCTGCTGGAAGAGAAGGTGATCTGACCATGAGCGCTGTATACGTGTGGATCGAACAGTTCAAGGGCCGGGCCGCCCCCGTGGCCTGGGAGGCGCTGGGCAAGGGCCGCGAGGTCGCGGACACGCTGGGCCTGCCGCTGACGGCGCTGGTCTTCGGCCAGGGCGTGGAGGGCCTGGCCGCCGAGGCCTTCCACTACGGGGCAGACCGCGCCATCCTGGCCGACGACGCCACCCTGGCCGACTACCGCCTGGAGCCATACGCCGCCCTGCTCAGCAAACTGGTGGAGGAGGGCCAGCCGAAGGTTGTGCTGGCCGGGGCCACCAGCCGGGGCAAAGAGCTGCTGGCCGCCTCCGCCGCCGACACCGGCTCCCCCCTGCTGGCCGACGTGATCGAGCTGTCCCTGCAGGGCGACACCCTCCAGGCCACGCGCACGGTCTTCGGCGGCAAGCTGCACAGCATCGTGGCGGCCACCGGCGGCCAGACGCAGTTCGCCACCCTGCGCAGCCGCGCCTTCAAAGCCCCCCAGCCGGACGCCAGCCGCAGCGGCGAGGTCACCAGGGTGGACCCGGTGCTGGCCGAGGATGACATCCCCACCCGCATCGAAGGCTTTGAGGAGGCCACCGGCGAGGTCAGCCTCACCGACGCCGCCATCATCGTCTCCGGCGGGCGGGCCACCGGCGGCCCGGAGGGCTTTAACCCCGTGCGGGAGCTGGCGGAGGTGCTGGGCGCTGCCGTGGGGGCCAGCCGCGCCGCCGTGGACGCCGGCTACATCGCCTACAAGCACCAGGTCGGCCAGACCGGCAAGGTCGTCAGCCCGGACCTCTACATCGCCTGTGGCATCTCCGGGGCCATCCAGCACCAGGCCGGGATGCGCACCAGCAAGGTGATCGTCGCCATCAACAAGGACCCCGAAGCGCCGATCTTCAAGCTGGCGCACTACGGCATCGTGGGCGACATGTTCCAGGTGCTCCCCGCCCTGACGGCGGCGTTCAAGCAGCGGCTGGGCAAATAGGGCTGACCGGCGGTCGCCCGCTTGCCCTGAGGATGCGCACTCGGTAACGGCGGGCCTGGCATCCGCCGCCCCGGAATCAAAAAGGGGGCGTCTAGTGCACGCCCCCTGTCCACTTCAGCCCCTCAGCGCGCGCTGGCCTGCGCCGACTGCTGCTGCGCGGCCGGCTCCCTGCCCGGCGCTGCCGCCGCGCGGAAGCCCACATACATCAGAATGGCCGCGATCAGCTCCCCGATGTAGAGGTACTGGCCGTAGCCCAGCCGCGTCAGCGAGCTGGCGAAGCCGATGGAGAGCGCCCCCACCGCGATCAGCACGTTGCCGATCACGCGGTTGGGCAGCACGCGCTTGCGCCAGAACAGGAAGGCGGAGTAGATCGCGCCGCCCACCAGCGTCACCAGCCCGTAGATGTTGAAGAACGGCGTGGTCAGCCGCACCGGCGCGCCCTGCGGCATGATCTCCCGGTACTGCTCGCTGATCGGCACGCCGGTTTCGAAATTGCTGGCGTCCAGCGGCGTGCTCAGCATCAGCGCGGCGGCGATCAGGCTGCCCACCACCAGGATGGCCGTCACCACGCTCACCCAGCGCTTCTTCACCAGCAGGTTCAGCGTGCCGTGCCCCAGCCAGGCCGCGTTGAGCGCCGCCCCGAACAGATACCACACGTAGAAGATCAGCGGACTCCAGGCCAGCGCCAGGTAGGCCTCCGCAAAGCTGCCCGACCCGAACATGAACAGCCCGATGCCCCAAAACAGAAAGGCCGGGTTGCGGCGGACCACGTAGCGCTGCAACACCGACACCGTAAAGATCAGCATGATCAGGGCGGACGCGAAAGGCAGAATGCTGTTGATCGACATGCCAGCGCTCCTCAACAACTATATGGACTTGGACGGGCTACAGCCAGGGAACCAGGCCGGTCAGCACGCCGACGGCGAACAGGATCAGCAGGAGCATCACCACCCCCAGGACGATGAACAGCGCCGGCACGATCCGGTCGTAGAACACGGACCCTTCCGGCATCTTGTGCGGCTTGCGGGCGGAGCGCCTGGGCCTGGGGTCGGTCGGCATGGGGACCTCCGGCAAAAGCAAAAAATGTGCAGCAAACTCCATTATAGGATAAAAATACTACATATAATCGTAGATTTCAAGGGGAAGGCTCAACGCTGGCCGCCGGACGGGCGGGATAGGGGCGCGCCCGCCCGCCGCCCCACCGGCCCCGGCCTGCGCCGCAACTGCACGATCAGCGTCCCCACCGCCGCCAGCAGCAGCCCCACCACCGCCTTGCCGCTCAGCGCCTCCCCCAGAAAAACCCAGGCCAGCACCGCGATCTGGATGAGCATCGTGTTGTTGATGATGCTGGATTCCGCCGCCGAGAGCGTGCGCAGCGTGAGGTTCCACAACGTGAAGGCGAAGGCCGTGTTGACCACCGCCAGCACCGCGATGATCAGCGCGCTCGTGGCGCTCAGCGGCGGCAGCCCCTGCACCACCAGCCCGGCGGCCAGCATCAGCGCCGCCCCCACCCCCATGCTGATCACGGTCACCACCAGCGGCGGGATGCGCCCGCCCCGGTTGACGTGGCGGCCCAGCACCGCCGAGGAGGCGTTGGCCAGCACGCCGATGGTCACGGCCGCCACACCGGCGACCTGTTCGGCGGGGAAGGCCACCGGGTGGAAGTAAACCACCGCGCCCAGCAGGGAGAGCGCCACCCCGCCCCACTGCCGGCCCGTCAGCCGCTCCGCCAGCAAGGCCCACCCCAGCAGCGCCACGGCCACCGCCGAGAAGTTCAGGAACAGGCTCACCGTGGCCGAGGGCAGCAGGTCCAGCGCGATGAACTGCGTGCCCTGCGTCACGGCGTAGTAGATGACGCCCAGCACCACCAGCCAGCCCCAATCCCGCCGGGAGAGCGCCCGCACGGCGGCCCGCTGCGTCGGGCGCAGGGCCACCATCGGCAGCAGGCACAGGAAGGCCAGCGCATAGCGCAGCCCGGCGAAGGTCAGCGCGGGGATATCCTCCAGCCCGATCTTGATCAGCACGAAGGAGAGCGACCACAGAAAGGTCACCAGCAGGGCTTGTAGCACGGCGCGCAGATGCGGGGAAAGCGGAAACACGGCGGCACCTCCGTCGAATCAAAAGAAGGGATCAGGGACGCGAAACACGCGCCAACCCAACCCCTCCTGGCTTTTGTCCCGTAAGGTGTCGCCGCCATCGCGGCTTGTGTGGCGCTCGGTCGCGGGCGCGCGGCGGATGTTCGCCGCGCCGGAACCCTAGCCACCTGATTGGCCCGCCTATTCTACATCGCCGCTGGCCCCCCGGCAACTGCGCCCCGCACCTGCCCAACATCATCCCCCAGCCCTGACGAAGATCAGGCTTGACAGGCAGCGCGATCCGACTCAAAATATAAACGGTCGTTCGTTCATTTTTATGGGAGAAGCCGCATGCCCAAACAGCAGCGCGGCCAGGCCCGCCGCCAGCAAATCCTGGACGCCGCCGACCGCCTCTTCCGCCGCCAGGGCTACGCCGCCACCAGCATGCGCCAGATCGCCGCCGAGTCCGGCTTCGGGGGCAACGCCAGCGGCCTCTACAACCACTTCGCCAGCAAGGAGGCCATCTTCGCCGCCCTGCTGGAGAGCCGCAGCCCCTACGAGGAGCTGCTGGGGACGCTGGAGGAGGTCCAGGGCCGGACGCTGCGGGAATTCCTCCGCAACTGGCTGGCGGTGGTCTGGCCGGTGATGCGCCAGCACCTGGACTTCATCCAGCTCGTCTTCATCGACCTCCAGGAGTTTGAGGGCCGCACCCTGGCCCGCTTCCTGCACCGCATCATCCCCCACTTCTTCGTCATCTTCAGCCGCCTTCAGGGTTTCCCGGAGGTCCGCCGGGACCTCCCCCTGCCCGTGCTGGCGCGGACCCTGGCCAGCGTCATGATCGGAAACGTGCTCACCGAGCTGCTGCTGCAAAAAAACGTCCTGGCGGGCATGCCCTTCCCCCTGGCTACGGGCGACGCCTGGCTGGACGGGGTCGCCGGCATCCTGGCCCGTGGCCTTGGCGCGCAGGAGGACACCGACCATGACTGACGCCATCATCCTGGATGGGGTGAGCAAATCCTTCGGCAGGGTGCAGGCCGTGCGGGAGCTTTCTCTGCGCGTCCCCGCCGGGCAGACCTACGGCCTGCTCGGCCCCAACGGCGCGGGCAAAACCACCCTCATCCGCCTCATCGCCGGGCTGCTGCGGGCGGAGGGCGGCACGGTCCGCGTGCTGGGCGCGACCATGCCGGACAAAGCCATCCTGGCCCAGGTGGGCTACATGACCCAGGCCCACGCCCTCTACAGCGACCTGACCGTGCGCGAGAACGTGGCTTTCTTCGCCGCGATGGCCGGCGGCGTCAGCCGGGCGCGCGTCCAGCAGGTGATCGCCCTGGTGGACCTGGACGAGCGGGCCGAGAGCCTGGTGAGCACGCTCTCCGGCGGCATGCAACAGCGCGTCTCCCTGGCCTGCGCCCTGGTGCACCGCCCGCGCCTGCTGCTGCTGGACGAGCCGACCGTCGGCGTGGACCCCCAGTTGCGCGTCCAGTTCTGGGACTACTTCCGCCAGCTCAACGCCGAGGGCGTGACCATCGTCGTCTCCAGCCACGTGATGGACGAGGCCGAGCGCTGCGACCGGCTGGGCTTTCTGCGGGCCGGGCGGCTGCTGGCGGAGGGCAGCGCCGAGGCGTTGCGTCACCGCGCCGCAACCCGCACCCTGGAGGAGGCCTTCCTGCATTTTGCGGAAAGTGAGGCTGCCTGATGTCCCGTCAGCGCGTTTTCACCCTGGCCGGGCGCGTCATACGCCAGATCGTCCGCGACCGGCGCACCCTGGGCATCTTCCTGGTCGGGCCGGTCCTGATGATCACGCTGGGGGCGCTGCTGCTGCGCTCAGAGGCGGGGGCGCTGCCGCTGGGCATCGTCAACCAGGACGCCGGCGTCCGCCTGCCCCTGCTGGGCGAGGTCTCGCTGGGGGAGCGCATCACGGAGGCCCTGGCGGAATCTGACGGCGTGCTCCCGCTGGCGCTGCGCCCCGACGAGGTGGACCCGGCCCTGCGGCAGGGCCGCGTGCGGGGCGTGGTCCTCTTCCCCCCGGACCTCACCGCCTCCTTCGCCGAGACCCGCCGGGCCACGGTCACGCTGCGGCTGGAAGGCTCCAACCCCACGGACGCCCTGGCCCTCAGCGGCAGCTTCCTGCGCGCGGCGATGAAGGCCCTGGCCTCTCTGGCCTCGCTGAGCGGCGTGCCCACCGGTGGCGGGGGCGAACTGCCCATCACCGTGCAGACCGAATACCTCTACGGCGGGCCGCAGTACGACCTGCTGGACTTCTTCGCCCCGGTTTACATCGCCCTCATCGTCTTCTTCTTCGTCTTCCTGCTCACCACCGTCTCTTTCCTGCGGGAGCGCTCGCAGGGCACGATGGAGCGGTTGCTGGCCACGCCCGCCACCCGCCTGGAGATCGTGACCGGCTACATGCTGGGCTTCCTGGTCTTTGCCCTGGCCCAGGCCGCGCTGCTGCTGCTCTTCACCGTGGCCGTGGTGGGCATCCACTACGCGGGCAGCCTGCTCATCGTCTTCCTCATCGAGGCCCTGCTGGTGGTCGTGGCCGTCAACCTGGGCATCTTCCTCTCCACCTTCGCCCGCAACGAGTTCCAGGTGCTCCAGTTCATCCCCCTGGTCATCTTCCCCATGGTCCTGCTCTCCGGCCTGTTCTGGCCGGTGTCGGACCTGCCCGGCCTCCTCCAGCCGCTGGCCTACCTCATGCCCCTCACCTACGCCAACCAGGCCCTCCGCGACGTGATGATCAAGGGCTGGGGGCTGGCAGAGGTGGGGACGCACCTGCTGGCCCTGCTGCTCTTCGGCGCGGGGATGCTGGCCCTGGCGGCGGCCACCATCCGCCGGGAGGTGGCCTGAGCGGGCAGCCCGCGCCCTGCCTGGATGTCACGCCGGGCCGGGCCGCCTTTCCACCGCCACAAAGGCCACCACCGCGCTGATCCAGGCCAGCCCCGCCGATATGCCCATCACCAGCCGGAAGGTGTCCACAAATGCCAGGTCGATGGCCCCCTGCACCGCGTCCCGCAGGGCCGGGGGCACGCTCTCCGGCGGGGTTGTCTCCCCCAGGTCGCTGGCCGCCTCGTACAGCGCCGCCCTGGCTCCCTCCGGCAGGTTCACGTCGGCGGTGCGCAGCAGCAGCGCGCTGCGGAACGACCACAGCGCCACGCCCCCCAGGATGGCAATCGCCAGCACGCCCGCCACCCGCGCCACCGCATTGTTGATCCCCGACGCCGTGCCCGACTGGCGGGAGGACACCGCGTTCATCACGGCGGTGGTCAGCGGCGCCACCGTGATGCCCATCCCCACGCCGGCCACCACCGTGCCGGGGAAGAACGTCAGCCAGAACTGGCCGGGTCCGTCGGTCAGGCCGGGCAGCGCCAGCAGCAGGAAGCCCAGCCCGGTCACCGCCGGGCCGACCACCAGCGGCGGGCGCGGGCCGTAACGGTCCACCAGCCCCCCCGCCCAGCGGGAGAGCAGCGCCAGCGCCAGGGCAAAGGGCACCACCGCCCGCCCGGCCACGTCGTCGCCGTAGCCCTGCGCCTGGATCAGGTTCAGCGGCAGGAAGAACAGCGCCCCGTTCAGCGCCGCGTAGAGGAACAGCGTGAGCAGGTTGGTGGCGCTGAAGGTCCGCGAGCGGAACAGCCGCAGCGGAACCATGGGGTGCGCGCCGCGCGCCTCCACCACGCCGAAGGCCAGCAAGGCCCCCGCCCCGCCCACCAGCCCAACCAGCACGCCCAGGTCCCCGAAGCCGCGCTCCGGGGCGGCGATGAAGCCGTAGGTGAGGCCGGCCAGCCCCAGCGTGGCCAGCAGCGCGCCCCCGTAATCCAGATGCTCCGGCAGGGCCTCCTCGTTGTGGCTCTCCGGCACGCTGCGCCACAGGATGCCCAGCGCGATCAGCGCCAGCGGCACGTTGATGAAGAACACCCCGCGCCACAGGCCCCGGCTGGCCAGCTCCCCGCCCAGCCAGGGGCCGAGGATGATCATGATCGAGGTGACGGCGGACCATGTGCCGATGGCCTGCCCGCGCCGACCCGCCCCCACCAGGGCCGTGATGATGGCCAGGCTGCCGGGGACCATCAGCGCGCCGCCGATCCCCTGCACCGCTCGCATCCCGATCAGCACCCCCGTGTTGGGGGCCAGGCCGCAGGCCAGCGACGCGCCCGCGAAGATGGCGATGCCCGCCATGAAGACCCGCTTGCGCCCGAAGATGTCCCCTAGCGAGCCGCCCACCAGCAGCAGCGCCGAGAGAAAAAGCAGATAGGCGTTGACGATCCACAGCAGGTCCGCGCCCCGCGCCCCCAGGTCCCGCTGCAGGGCGGGCAGCGCCACGTTGAGGGCCGAGCCATCGATGAAGGCCATGCTGGAGGCCAGGATGGTGGAGAGCAGCACCCAGCGTTCCGTCCCCAGGGAGACGCCCTCCTGTTGCGTGGTGGCAGAATGAGAGACCATGTTGCACGCTTTCTACCTGGTATCAAGATTTTTAACAGTTGGCTGAAGTGCCCGGAGACACGCGGCCAATAGTACCATCGGAGCCGCCCCCGGCCAACCTCCGCCGGGGCGCGCGGCCCGCCCTGCCCACCGCTTTCCCCCCGCCTGCCCCACGATTTGCGAGCGCGCTGGCATAAACGTGCTATACTGGTTCTTCATTGTTCAACAATCATCTTCAGGGCCGCAGGGGGCCGATCATGGCCGATGGACGCCACAGCGACAGCCACAGCTACAGAAGAACCACCTCTCCCACTCACCCCAGGGCTTGCCGGGACGGAAAAGGCCAACTTCCGCCACCTGGTCGCGGATATCGCCTGGTTTGGCCTCGGCTTTCCGGTTCTGGCCAGCTTCTTCGCCGTCTACGCCATTCACCTGGGCGCAACCCCGCTGGAGATGGGGCTGCTCTCCTCGCTGCCCGCCATCTTCATGCTGCTCTCCTCCACCCTCAGCGACTGGTGGCGCCGCCGCTTTGACGACTCGGTCAGGGCGGTGGCCCTGCCCACGCTGGCCATGCGGGTGCGCCTGCTGCTCTTCGCCGCCGTGCCTCTGCTGCCGGAGGCCTGGCGGGTCCCCGCCCTCATCACCATCGCCTCCCTGGTTGCCCTGCCCATGGGCGTCTCGTCCATCATCTTCCTGGTCATGATGCGCGAGGCCGTCAGCGATTCCCAGATCACCGCCCTGGTCAGCCGCCGCCTCATGGTCTTCAACCTGGCCATCGCCGCCAGCACCCTGCTCATCGGCCTCTGGCTGGAGAACACGCCCTTCCCCGCCAACTACCAGGCCGTGTTCGTGGTCAGCTTCCTGTTCATGCTGGTCAGCTTCTGGCACGTGACGCAGGTCCGCGTCATCTACCCCACGCCGGTCCCCAACCAGGCCATCCCGCCCTCGGCGGCCCGCTCCTGGCGCGCCCCGGACTTCCGGGGCGTGGCCCTGCTGATCGGGGCGCTCTTCGTGGCTTTCTTCTCCATCGTGCCCGTGGTGCCGCTGCAACTGGTGCACGGCCTGGGGGCCAGCGAGGGCTTCGTGGCCGCCTACTCCCTGCTGGAGCTGCTGGGCGGGGCCACCGTGTCCGCCTTCGCCAACCGCCTGATCCGCCGGCATGGCCACCACGCGGTCATCACGCTGGGCATGGTGGGCACCGGCCTGGCCGCCGTCATCCTGGCCGCCGCCCCCGCCCTGGTCTTCACCCTGCCCGCCGCCCTGCTCTCCGGCGCGGCCTGGACGCTCACCGATATCTGCCAGTTCAGCTTCTTCAGCCGCAACACCACCCCGGAGAACCGCCAGAGCCGCACGCGGGCCTACTACCAGGTGCTCGCCATCGGCACTTTTATCGGCCCGCTGGTCGGCAGCACCCTGGCCAACCTGGGCCTCAGCCTGGCCACCGTCCTGCTGGTGGGGGCCGGGCTGCGCTTCCTGGCCGGGATGATGATGCAGCAGCACGGCCTGGGCCGGGCGCGGGGCTGGGCCTCGCGGGTCAGGCCCGCCTGATGGGGGGAAGCAGGAGGCCGCCCGTGTTCACCATCCGCCGGGCAACGGCAGTGGACGCGCCCGCCATCAGCCGGGTCCGGGCGGCGGTGTGGCCCGGCGAACCGACCGACGCCGACCGCGTCGCCCAGGCCCTCGCCCTGCCGGGCCGTGCCACGCTGGTGGCGGCGGACGGGGAGAGCGGCGCGGTGGTGGCCTTCGTGGACGGCTTCCTGACCCGCTCCGCGCAGGGCACGCCCCGCTGGGAGCTTGACCTGCTGGCCACCCATCCGGCCCACCGGGGGCGCGGCATCGGCGCAGCGCTGGTCGCCGCCTGCACCGCCGCCGGGCAGCGGCACGGCGCGCCGCTGGCCCGCGCCCTGGTCCAGGTGGACAACACGGCCAGCCAGCGCACCTTCGCCCGCTGTGGCTACGCCGCCCAGCCGTCGCCCTGCGCGCTGCTGGTCGCCACGGACGGCCAGGCCGCCCAGGGCGGCCCGCCCCCGCCGCCAGACCTGCACCTCATCCGGGTGGTCACGCTCAGCTATCGCGGGCTGTGGCTGGAGGGGGCGCTGACCCCGGCCTCGTTCGCCGCCGCGCAGGCGGCCCTCCACCGCGACGGCCTGGACGTGGCCGGGGCCGTCATCCCCCTGGACCGGGCAGAGGCCCTCCGCGCCGCCCAGGAGGCAGGCTTCACCTGCCGGGGGGTGTACCGCTGGTGGCGGCTGGCCTGCCGCTGACGGCGTAGCGCAGCCCGCGCCCGTCAGTCAGCCGGGGCAAAGCGCCACACGCCCCCGTTGTAGTCCACCACGTACAGCTCGCCCGCCTCGTCCTCCCCAAAGGAAGCGATCATCAGGCCGGACTGGGGGATGAACGCCATGTTCTGCCAGGCCCCGGCCTCGTCCCGGTACAGCGCCCAGATGTTGCCGCTGCACCAGTCCCCGTAGAAGTAGACGCCCGCCAGGTCCGGCAGCGCCTCCCCCCGGTAAACGTAGCCGCCGCTCACGGAGCAGCCGCCCTCGCTGTGCGCGTACTCCGCCACCGGCAGCGCCATGTCCTCCGGCGCAGGCCCGCCGGAGAAAGGATGCGCCCCCTCGTAGCGGTTCCAGCCGTAGTTCTCGCCGCCGGGGCTGTCCGCCGCCTGGAAGTTCACCTCTTCCCACTGGTTCTGGCCCACGTCCGCGATGTACAGGTCGCCCGTGGCCCGGTCGAAGCTGAAGCGCCAGGGGTTGCGCAGCCCGTAGGCCCACACCTCCGGCGCGCCCAACCCACTCGCCACGAAGGGGTTGTCCGGCGGGATGGCGTAGGGCCTCCCCCCCTCGCCCTCCCCGTCCACGTCGATGCGCAGGATGGTCCCCAACAGCGTCCAGGGGTTCTGGCCGTTGCCCTGCGGGTCGCCCGCCGAGCCGCCATCCCCCAGGGCCAGGTACAGGTAGCCCTCCGGGCCAAAGGCCATGTGGCCCCCGTTGTGGTTGCGGAAGGGCTGCTCCACCCGCAGCAGGACGCGCTCGCTATCCGGCGCGGCAGCGTTGGGGTCGTCGGTGGAGACGGCGTACTCGGCCACCACCGTGTCCCCACCGGAATCGGTGTAATTGACGAAAAAGCGCCCGTTGTCGGCGTACTCCGGGTGGAAGGCCAGGCCCAGCAAACCCTGCTCCGAATAGCCGCTGATCGGTGTCACGCGGGCCGAGAGGTCGAGAAAGGGGCGCTCCAGCCGCTCCCCCTCCGCCACGATCCAGATGCGCCCGGTCTGCTCCACCACGAACAGCCTGCCGGAGCCGTCCCCGGCGTGGGTGGCCAGCAGGGGCCGGTCGAACCCGGCGGCAACCTCTTCCAGCCGCACCTGGGCGGGGTCCGGGGGCGCGCTGCGCGTCGTGACCGGCTCCTCGCCGTCCCCCTGGCCGTAGGCGGGCAGGCCCGCCGCCATCACCAGCAACACCAACCCCGCAAATACCAGCGCTGTTCTCATGCGACCCATCCTTTATCTACGTATCCACACGTCTCAGAACGGGTCGATGATAACCGCAGGGGTGGCCGCTCACCAAACCTGCCAGATGAGAGGAAGATGAATGTTCCGCGCCGCGCCTAGCCCACGTAGTAACGCAGGATGCTGTCCACGCGGCTGGCGTAGCCCCCGCCGAAGAGGTTCATGTGGTTCAGCAGGTGGTAGAGCTGGTACAGGTCCCGCCGCTCCTGGTAGCCGGGGTCCAGCGGGTAGGCCTCCCGGTACGCCCGGTAGAAGCGCGGCGGAAAGCCCCCGAACAGCTCGGTCATCGCCAGGTCGGTCTCGCGGTGGCCGTAGTACACCGCCGGGTCGATCAGCACCGGCTCCCCCCCGCCCGCGACCATGTAGTTGCCGCCCCACAGGTCGCCGTGCAGCAGGGAGGGCGGCGTCGCCTCGTCGTCCAGCCAACGGTCCAACCGCTCCTGCAAGCGGACCAGCCGCTCCTCCCGCTCGCGGGGTAGCCGCCCCCGCTGGCGGGCGACGGCCATCTGTACGCCCAGGCGACGCTCCCGGTAAAATTCCACCCAGCTGGCCGACGGCGTGTTGATCTGGGGGATGGAGCCGATGAAGTTGTCGCGCTCCAGCCCGTGCTGCTCCGCCATGTGGCGGTGCAGCGCCGCCAGCCCCCGCCCCAGCCGCTCCGCCACGCCCTCCCGGTCCACGCCGCCCCGCGCCTCGTCGATCCATTCCAGCGCCAGGAAGGCCGGGTCGCTGCCGGCGGCCACCACCTCCGGCACGCGGATGGCCTGGGTCTTGGCCAGCTCCCGCAGGCCGTGCGCCTCCGCCTCAAAGAAGCCGTTGTCGGCGTCCCGGTTCCACTTGACGAACAGCCGCTCCCCGTCCCGCAGGGTCACGCAGGCCGTCTGGTTGATGTCCCCCCCGTAGACGGCGCGCTCCTGCGCCACGCCAACCCCCACCGCCGCCCTGATCGCCTGCCGCACCGCTTCCGGGATCACAGCCCATGCTCCTCTCGGATGTGCGCCAGCAGCCCCTCCGCCCCCTGGCGCACCAGCTCGTAAACCGCCTGGAAGCGCCCGCTGTAGTACGGGTCGGGGACCTCGCGCGTGGGGGCCTGCGGCGCGTAGTCCAGCAGCAGCCGGACCTCGGCATCCGTCCGCCCGTCGGCGCGGGCGCGGATGTCCGCCAGGTTCTCGTGGTCCATCGCCACGATGTAGTCGAAGTCGTGCAGGTCGGCCCGGCTCATCTGGCGGGCGCGGCCCTGGTAGCGGATGCCGTGCTGGCTCAACACCTTGCGCGTCCCTGGGTGGGCCGCTTCCCCCACGTGCCAGGGGCCGGTCCCCGCCGAATCAACCTGAATCCGGTCGCTCAGCCCGGCCTCCTCCACCAGATGGCGGAAGACCCCCTCCGCCATCGGCGAGCGGCAGATGTTGCCCGCGCACACGAAAAGCACGCGAATCATAACTTTACGTTCTCCACAATACGTGCCGCCTCTGTTCCAACAGGCCCCCAGTGTACCGTCTCCCCGCCGCTTCGGCCACGGAATCGGAAGGTAGCGCGCCCGGCAGCTCTGCGCCGCCGCGAACAAAAATAGACTATAATACTCTATAATAGCAGCAACGCCCCCGCATACGGAAGGCTCCCCCCCATGAACGCCAGCCTGGGCCATTAGCAGGAATGCGGCAGCCCGGATATCGTGGCCGTGCACATGGCGCTGCTGCGCAGCGGCAAAGTGCCGCTCTTCACCGGCGACGAGCGCAACACCTTCCGCCGCATGAACAGCGGCAAGTCCGTGCTGTGGGACCCCGCCACCGGGGCCGACCAAAATGTCCCGCTCTCCCGCAACCTCTTTTGCAGCGGCCACTGCGCGCTGCCGGATGGCCGCCTGCTGGTGGCCGGGGGGCAATCCCTGGCCCAGGACATCCTGGGCACCCTGCTCTCCCTGCTGGGGCTGGGGCGCGGCGTGGACCACGACATCCACACCTTCGACCCCCTCGCCGAGACCTGGACCCGCCACCAGGACATGCCCCGCCCGGCTATTACATGCTCTTTCTGCTGGACGAGGCCGGGGTGCCCTCCGTGGCCCGCTTCGTGCAGGTGCAGTAGCGGGCGGCCCGCTTTCGATTGTCCCAGGGTCCGTTTTCTGATAAGATGATTCCAGGCTCACCGTGATGACAGGGAATACAGGCGTGTCAGGCTCAGGCGAACACACACCCCCCTCCCGCTTCCTGCCGGACGACGACCCGGTCACGCAGGACGGCGCGCCGCCTGCCCTGCACTCGCCCACGCGCCCCGCCCCGCCCGAATCGGGTTTCGCCTCCCCCTCCAGGCCGCGCCTGGTTCCCGCCAAGCCCAGCACCGCCCCCCTTGACGAAGCGGAAAAGGCCGCCAGACCGGCGGCGGCAGAGGCGGTGGCGCTGAACCCCCAGCAGGCGCTCGACCGCCTGCGCAGGAAGATGACCCGTGTGGCGGAGGAATTCGCCGCCGGCCAGATCAACCGCGCCCAGTTCCACGCCATCTACAGCCGCTACAGCGAGCAGCGGCGCATCATCGAGCGCATGCTGGCCCGCGACCCGGCCTCGCAGGCCTGGCAGCAGGTGGCCCGCCCCGGCCATACGTCCTTTCTGCGCCACCACTTCGAGGCGCGGGTCCTCTTCTTCGCCCTCTTCGCCCTGGGCAGGGCCGCCCCCATCGCCTACCACGGCGCGGAGATACCGCCCAGGGCCGTGGTGGTGCCCATCCTGCGCGCCCTGCCCGCCTTCCTCCGCAAGAAGGGGGCCTTAGGCCCGGCCCGCAAACGGCTGGAGGACGGGCGCTGGCTGGTGGTGGTGCCCGGTCGCTATACGGTCAGCATCGTCCTCTATTCGCTGGAGCCGTCCGCCCAGCAGGTCGGCCAGATCGTGGACCTGCACGGCGACTTCGAGCGGGCCAACCACCAGGCGCTGATCCACGGCGACCACGCCCACGAGCGGCTGGTCTTCCCCCAGCGCGCCCTCTTCGAGGCCTGACCCCCTACCTCCCCGCCGTGGCCTGCAACCGCCCCATGAGCGCCTGAGCGGCAGCCATCCCGGAGAGCGCCGCGCCCTCCACGCGCGGCCCGCCGAAGGCGTCGCCCGCAAAAGCCAGGGGAGGCAACCCGGCGGCCAGCAGAGAGCGCTCCGCATGGCTGGAGCGCGGGCTGGCGTAGTGCCAGCGCTCCAGGTGCGCCTGGCGGACCGTCGCGCCACGGTCCAGGTAGGGGTCAATGGCTCGCCGCAGCGCCTCCAGCGCCACCCCCTCCGGCTCGTCCCAGAGCTGGCGGCTGTAGTCCGCCCCGGCGTGCACCGTGATCAGCGTGGCCTGCGGGGAGATTCCCTTGCGCTGGTTGTCCGCTATCCAGGCAATCGGCGCGTCCGGGCGCTGAATCGCGCCGGGCTGGGGCAGGTAGATCGACCCATCCACCCAGAATATCCCGGCCAGGCACGGGTCGTAGTCGATGGCCGCCAGCGCGGCGTGCTCCGGCCCGGCCAGCGCCACCTGGCTGCCCTCCAGCAGGGCCAGCGCCTGCGGCACGGGTGGCGTCAGCAGCACGGCGCGGCAGATGTGCGTCTGCCCGGTCGCGTCACGCGCCCACCAGCCGCGCGGCGTGGGCGTCAGCGTCGCCAGCGGCGTCCCCACCTGCACGTCCACCCCGTAGGCCAGGCGTTGGGCCAGGGCGGCCATGCCCCCACGCACGGCGTAGCGCGGATGCCCGTCCGAGGGAACCTGGCTCAGGCTGCCGTCACTCCAGCCCGTGGACCAGCGGTAGACCAGCTCCTCCGTGATCCACTGGTCCACCCACACCTGGAATTCCGGCGTGCGCACAGTAAAGAACTGCGCGCCGTGGTCGGCGCGCCCTGGCCCCACGCGGCGGGTGGCCAGCCGCCCGCCAACCTCCTGCTGCCCCTCCAGCACCACCACCCGCCAGCCCTGCGCCAGCAGCGCATTGGCCGCCATCAGCCCGGCCAGCCCCGCCCCGACGATCAAAACGTCCGTCGTATAACCTTCGTCACTCATGGCGCTCTTTCCGATCCCGAATGCAGCCCCGCTCACGGCCTCTCCAGCCCGCCCGCCACCGTGGACAGCCGCTCCGCTGCGCGGTCCAGGGCGGCGCGGGCTTCAGCGGCCACCTCCGGCGGGATGGCCGCCTCCCCGCCCTGGCAGACGCCCGTCCAGCCGTCGGCGGCGCGGTGCAGGTCCCGGATCGCCAGGTTGAGCTGCTGCGCCAGCCCCTCCAGCTCCGGGTACGCCCGGCGGTCCACCGTGCGCCAGGCGACGAAGTAGGGGCGCGTCACCGTCTCCGCGCTGCAACGGACGGCCTGCCCGGCCTCCAGCCGCCCCCACAGGTCGTCCAGCGCGGCCCAGGCCGCCTGCGCCTCCGCCGTCCTGCCCTCCAATTCCTGGCGCAGCGCGGCCTCCGGGGCAGGCGGGGCCAGCCGGTCGCTGGCCAGCCCGATCAGCATGAGCAACCCGCACCCCGCCGCCAGCCCCAGCAGCAGCCACAGACCCCACCGCCACCAGCGCCGCCCGCCCACGCCTATGGACCGGTGATCACTTCGGCCTGCAACTGGTCCAGCATGGCCGAGGCCTGCGTCAGGGCGGTGGCGGCCTGCTGGGCCTGCTGCTCGCCCGCGTCCAGCACCGGCGCAAAGTTGCCGCTCGCGCAGCCCTGCTGAAACTTAGCCAGCGACTCCCGCGCCAGCAGCAGGCCCAGATTCAGCGCATTGGAGACCTCCAGCAGGCGTGGGTCCAGCGCGGCGTCCTCCGCCGTGACCGCGTTGTAGGCGGCCAGGTCTTGCATCTCGAACACCTGGCGGCAGCCGAAGGACTGCCCGCTCCGGCGGATGTCCGCCCAATACTGGGTGAGCTGCGTGACGACGCCCCGCCCGCTCAGCACCAGGTCGATGCGCTCCCGCATGCTCTGGATGTAGGCGCGGTAATCGATGGGCAGCGGCGTGTCTGTGGCCGGAGCCGTGGTCGGCCCGGCGGTCGCGGATGGCTCCGGGGACGGCCCGCCCTCCGCCGTAGCCGTCGGCTGGCCCGCGCCCGGCCCGCCGTCTGGGGAGGAGACCGGCATCGGCTCGGCGGCCAGCGCGGCCTGCGCCTGGTCCAGCCAGCCCCGCGCCTGCTCCAAAGACGCCGTCACCTGCCCCAGCAGGCCCAGGCTCTCCTCCGCCGAACCGGCGGCAATGCCCGCGTTGCAGCTCACCAGCCAGTTCCCGGCCACCAGCGTCAGCCGGTCGATGGCGGCGATCATCGCCAGGTTGGCCTGGTGCAGCGCCGGGTATGTGGCCGGGTCGATCTGAAGCGCTTTCAGGTCGTTGGAGTTGGTGGAGCCGGGCGCGGGCTGCGGCAGGGCGCAGTTCAGCGCGCCCCCGCTCTGCAACTGCTGCCAGGACGCCCGCTGGTTGTCCGCGTCCTGCCGCACCTGCTCGTAGCGGGCGCGCAACTGGCCCAGCACGGCCTGGGCGTCGATGCGCGGCCCCTGCCCCAAGATCGGCAGGAAGTATAGCGCCGCGTCCACCACCCAGAAGACCACCATCAGCACGGCCAGCACCACCAGCAGGCGGCGCAGGAACTCCGGCGTCAGCCGGGGAGGCCTGACCGTGGCCGGGTCCGGCAGCTCCACGTCCACGTTCTGGTCCAGCGCCTCCTTAATCGCCTGGAAGACCCCCAGCGTCTCCCTGGCCACCTTCCTGACTCGCGGCAGCTCATCCTCGCTCCGGTAGACGTTGCTGATCGCCGGGATGGCGCTGGGGTCGCCCAATGCCGCCAGGTGGCGTAGCGCCCGGATGCGGACGTTGGGGTTTTCGTGCTCAAGCTGGTCCACCAATTTCTGGATGATCTCGTAGCTCATGGGGCCGGAACTCCTTAGACCTGTGCCCGCGCCTGGAGGCCATCGCCATCCCGCTTTCGTCTTATGATACGGCAACTCCGCCTCCGGCGAAAGCAGGCTATAATCCCGCCCCAGACGTGCCCTTTTGAGCCGCATCACACCCGGAGCAAGAACCATGCGCCTCCTCGATCTGTCTCACACCCTGGGGCCGGCCATCCCCCGCTTCAGCCCCGCCGTGCCCGCCCCCGCCATCACGCCGTACCTGACCCACGCCCAGGCCGCCGCCTCTGGCCGCTACCAGGGCTGCTCCTGCGAGGTCAGCCAGGCCAGCTTCGTCACCAGCCTGGGCACTTACCTGGACTCCCCCTACCACTTCGATCCGCAGGGCTTGCGCATCCACCAGCTTGCCCTGGAGGACTGCGTGCTGCCCGGCGTCTGCGTGGACTGCCGCCCACTGCAACCGCGCCAGCCCATCCCGGCCTCCGTGCTGGACGGCGTGGACGTGGCCGGGAAGGCCGTGCTCTTCTGCACCGGCTGGGACGCCTGGTGGGATGACCCTGAGCGCTACGCGGCCTACCCTTTCCTCACCCGCGCCGTTGCCGAGCGCCTGCGCGACGGCGGGGCCAGGCTGTGCGGCGTGGACTACCTGGCCGCCGACGACCAGCGCGACCCCACCCGCCCGGTGCACACCACCCTGCTGCGCAGCCGCATCCTCATCGTGGAGAACCTCACCGGCCTCAGCGCCTTGATCGGGCAGGCCTTCACCTTCCACGCCGCGCCAGTCAAGGCGGAGGGCGCGGCGGCCTTCCCCGTCCGCGCCTACGCCGTGCTGCCCTAGGCCGCGCCCGCCCAGATAGCCAGCCCTGCCAGAACAGGAGCGGTTTTGTCAGGGTTTTGTTAGAAGTGAGGCCTTTCTTAACCCGGCTTAACCTTCGCTCTAGTGCCGCCCCCTTATACTGGCAAGTGTAACTATCATCTTGTACATACTATTATCACGGCAACGTTTTCTGGCACACGCTCTGATGCACAAAAACAAGCTGGCATCCCCTGAGCCTGAAGGCGCAGGCAACCCTCTCCACCCATAACCAGGCTTTCAGGCCATGTAGTGAGTTCGTCTATTCAGCCATAAGAAAGGAGGCTTTCCTGAGCGCCTGAAAACATCACTTCCTGCACCTTAAACCCTGATACCGATGGATAGATAGTAGGGGTAAAGCTAAAAATGACCAAAAGAATAGTTGTTCTGCTCGTTCTCCTGGTCGTTATCGGCTCTGTCCTGCCGGTCCCGGCCATCATGGCCCAGGCCCCCCAGGCCCGTTACATTGTCGTCTTCACGGCCAGTCGCCTGCCCCACAATGCCTCCGCCCTGGTCGAGGCAGCCGGGGGACAGGTGGCCCTGGCCTTACCACAGGTTGGCGTGGCCATCGCCACCTCAAGTGACCCCAACTTTGCCGAAGCCATGGCGCAAACCCGGGGTGTGCTGGCTGTGGACACCGAACTGGCCTACCGGCTGCCGCCGCTGGAGCACCGCCCGCAGGACGGCCCCGTGCCTGGCGTTGATGTTTTCTATCAGTCCGGCCTGCAATGGGATATCCAGCGTGTGCGCGCCGATGGCGCCTGGGAGTTGGGCGTCATCGGCAGCCACGACACGGTGGTGGCCGTGATCGACACAGGGATCGCCTGGAACCACCCGGACCTGGCCCCCAACGTCATCTTCCACACCTGTTATGCCGTGGACCTTATCCCTTGCACCGACTACCCCAACGGCAACTTCCCCGATGACGCCTGGCACGGCACGCATGTCGCCGGGACGGTGGCCGCCGCCTTCGGTGGTGGCGCCGCCGTCGGCGTGGGGCCTAACCTCGGCCTGGCCAGCTACAACACGTTTGAGTGGATTGACGGATGCGGCTTCTGCACCTACTTCAGCTCGGTCTTTCAGGCCATGCTGGATGCCGCAGCGCGGGGCTTTGACGTAATCAACCTCAGCCTCGGCGGCCTCTACCTGTTTCCCCAGACCCGAGGCGATGGCGCTGCTCTCTTCACTGCCACGCAGCGTATCGCCCAATATGTAACTCAGCAAGGGGTGACTATTGTGGCCGCCGCTGGCAACGAGGACTTCAACCTGAACGGCCCGGTGTACAGCATCCCTGCCGACGTATCCGCCATCACCTCGGTAGGGGCCACCGGCATCCGCCCCCTGCCGCTCTATCCGCAGGCTGGCGCTTACGACGTGCGCGCCTTCTACAGCAACTACGGCGCAGCGGTTGATCTGGCCGCGCCAGGCGGGGACTGTGGCCTGGACGACGGCTGCGACCGAACCATCCCGGACTGGTTCACCTACCTGGTACTGAGCACCTTTGTCGTTCTCGATCCAGGCTGCGCGGCCACGCAATCCTGCCCACCAAGCTATACCTGGGCAGGCGGCACCAGTATGGCTTCGCCGCACGTGGCGGGAGTGGCCGGGCTGGTCAAGGACCACAACCCACGCCTGAATCCGAATCAGGTGGCCTCCATCCTCACCCGCACGGCGGAGAACCTGGGGGACCGTCAACTGTTTGGCCACGGCATGGTCAACGCGGAGGCTGCCGTCAGCGCCCGCTGACAGATTGAGCACAACCACTCGGCTGCTGCCGGTAACCAAAACGGCCAGGGTCCGGGCGACCCTGGCCGTTGCCTGCGTAGGGGGTGAGAAGCGGGCGGCTTAGTAGTCGCCCGGCCCTCGGTCCAGCTCCGTCACGTACAGCGTGCCCGGCACGGTGTTCCCCTGGCTGTAGCTGCCCACCCAGATGTCGTACTGCCCGCTGGCCGGATTATTGAACACGATCATCGGACTCAGTGTGCCGTCCGCGTCGTCGTTGCAGAACCACTGCCCATTGGGCGCGTTCACCACCAGCGTCGTGTCCCCCTGCCCCACGAAGAAGAACCGCAACTGGTTGAAGCTCCCCGCCGTGTACTGCACCCGGAAGTCCGGGTTGCTCGTCGCGTACCCTCGCGCCGTCCCCTGGCAGCTATTGCCCAGCGCCTGCTGCACGTCAACGCTGCCCCCGCTCGTCAACTGCACCGTGAAGGGGTCCGGGCTGAAGCCCGACTCAAGCTCCACAGAGCCGAAGTTGGGCGCTGCGCCGGGGTCAAGCTCAGGCCCCCCTGCGCCAGGGCGACCTGCCCCGGCAGCGGCAGCCCCAGCAAAACGATTACCAGCGTCGCCATAACAACAAATAACCGTCGGTGTTCCATCTTTCTGTTCTCCTGACTGACTCTGACAGGTCACCACAAAAACCGACCAACCTGAACACATGGCGGGGCCGCGCAGCCTTCATCCCGGCTCTGCCACTGAAGCAGTATATAATGTTTCGCAATTTTGCGCTTAACGGCTCGCTAACCGGAAAAGCCGTGCTGCGCCAGGCCGGGGATGTCCACCGGCAACTGGCCCGGCGCGCCCACGTGCCCGTACAGCATGCGGGCCAGCGCGTACAGCGCGTGGCCGTTGCTGGCATAGGTCAGCAGGTGGGTGTTTATGGCCGGGTAGGCCAGCAGGTCGAAGGGCGAGCGCAGGGCCACGGTCACCGTCCGCTCGGCGGGCAGGGCGCGCGCCAGGCCCCCCTGGCCGCTGTAGCGCCCCGCGTCCAGCGTCAGCAGCACCACCGTGCCGCCCCCGGCAGCCGCCCCCAGCACGCCCTCCCAATCGGCCTGCGTGGGTTGGAGGGAGATGCCGATCAGGTTCACGTCGGGGTCGTAGGCCTGGAAGGCGGCGGGGGCGCTGCTGGCCTCCATCGGATAGACCACCGTCACCCGCTCCGCCGGGTCCAGCGGCAGCAGCCCCTCACGGTCGCGCAGCAGGGTCACGGCGTTGGCGGCGACCTCGTAGCTGAGGGCCTGGTGCCCCTCCAGGTCGAAGCTGACCCCCGCCGGATCGATTGGTGACCATGCCAGCAGGCCGTAGCGGGCCTTCAGCGCCAGGATGCGCCGCGCCGACTCGTTGATGCGCGCCTCGTCCAGCGCCCCCGCCTGCGCCAGCGCCACGATGTGGTCGATGGCGGCAAGCTGCTGCTCTGGCGTCACGCCCCGTCCGAAGGTCACCATGTCCACCCCGGCCCGGATGGCCCGCTCCACCGCCTCGTTCAGCGTATAGTCGCCCAGCACCGCCCCCATGCTCAGCGCGTCGGAGAGCACCACGCCCTCAAAGCCCAACTGCCCCCGCAGCAGGTCGCCCACGATGGCCGGGCTGAAGGTGGCCGCCAGCCCGTCCGCGCTCAGGGCCGGGTAGACCACGTGCGCCGTCATCACCACGTCCACCCCCGCCTGCGCCATCGCCGCAAAGGGCATCATATCCTGCTCCAGCGCCTCGCGCGGGCGGGGGTCGGTGGGCAGCTCGAAGTGGCTGTCCTCCAGCGTGCCCCCGTGGCCGGGGAAGTGCTTGGCCGTGCCGATCACGCCGCCCGCGTGCAGCCCGCGCAGCACGGCCTGCCCAAAGGCGGAAACCACCCCCGCCACCCCGCCGAACGAGCGCACCCCGATCACCGTGTTGGAAGGGTTGGAGAGCACGTCCACCACCGGGGCCAGGTTCATGTTGACCCCCACCGCCCGCATCTCCTCGGCCATGGCCCGCCCCACCCGCTCCGCCAGTTCCAGGTCCCCCGTCGCGGCCAGGGCCATCATGTTCGGCCAGGGGGTGAAGCCCTGGTTCAGGCGGCTGACGATGCCGCCCTCCTGGTCGGCGGCGATCAGCAGCGGCACGCCCACCGTTCCCACGGCGTTCTCCTGCAGGCGGTTGATCACGCCCGCCGTCGTGGCCGGGTCTCCCACGTTGTGGGCAAACAGCACCACCCCGCCCGGACGCCCCAGGCGGGTCATCGCGTAGATGTCGAGGGTCGGGCTGGCGTCGAAGTAGCCCAGCAGGAACAGTTGCCCCACCCGGTCGCGCAGGCTCAGGCTCGCCAGCAGGGCCTCAACTTGCTGTTGAAGGTGATCAGGGGTCGGCGACGGGGAGGGCAGGGCGGCTGGCCCGGCCTGTCCACCGCTGACCGGCAGGTTGCAGGCCAGCAGGCTCCCGGCCAGCAGCCACAGCAGCGCCAGGCGCGCCGGGGAGAGCACAGGCTGCCAGCCCTTGCCGTGACGCCAGGGCCAACGGCGCGGAGCCTTCACGCGCCGCCTGCCGGGGTCGCGCCCCGCCGCTGCAACAGCGCCAGCGCCGCCAGCACCACCAGCGCCGCCCACACGCCCGCCGCCACGCCCAGGTGCGCCACACGCCACACGGTCGCCAGGTGAGACCAGATCTTCACCGCGCCGATGCCCACTTGCAGCACAAACAGCCCCCCCAGCGCCAGCGCCCAGCGGGAAGCCAGCGGCAGCCCCGTCCGGGCGCGCAGCGCCAGCCACACCACGACCACCACCAGCGCGCCCACCGCCACCACCGCGTAGCGGTGCAGCATGTGCAGCAGGGCGGGCAATGGCGTATCCCCCGCCGGCAGGGCGCGCCCGTTGCACAGCGGCCAGTCCGGGCAGGCGTAGGAGGCCCCCTCCCCCACCACCACCGCGCCCGTGGTCAGCAGGGCGAAGAGCGCCGCCAGCGTCACCGCCAGCAGGGCCGGGTAGCGCCGGGGGAAGGCTTCCCGTTCGAGCGCGGCGGGCCGGTTGGCCACCACCGCCACCAGCAGCGCGCAGGCGAAGATGATCAGCGCTGTCCCCAGGTGCACCGCCACCGAGAGCGGCTCCAGCTCCGTCAGCACCACCACCGCCCCCAGCAGAAATTGCAGCGGCAGGGCCACGATCATGGCCACGGCGGGCCACACGATCCAGGGCCGCCCCCGGTAGCGCCGCCAGGCCAGCCAGGCCGTCGCCAGGATCAGCAGCCCCCCCACCCCCGCCACCAGCCGATGGCTGAACTCGATGAGGGCCGTCGTCTCCGGCGGCGGCAACACCTGCCCGTAGCACAGCGGCCAGTCCGGGCAGCCCAGCCCAGACCCCGTGACGCGCACGACGCCGCCCACCACGATCAGCAGCCACACCCAGACCGCCGTCACGGTCGCCAGGCGGCGAAAGCCGGGGTCGGCGGCGGCAGCGGCAGCCTGCCCACCCCCCGGCCAGGACACCGGTTCCGCAGAGGATGCCATGCTCCCTCCTCCGGCTTACATCCAAAAGAATAACGGGCACAATCCACGCCAGTATAACGCCTGCCCCCACCGCAGGCCACCGCGCAAAGGGCCTTGCCTTTCAGCCCCCCCCTGCTAAACTCGATATCCGAGCGCTTTGCTCACGTCGCCGATCCACACAAAGGACCAGAGCCACAATGAAGCCTGTCATCGTTCTTGCCATGCACGGTGCTCCCCCCAACGACTTCCCGGAGGACGCGATGGCCGAGCTGTTCGGCCTGCACGGGCGCCTGGAACACGCCGCCGGGCCGGAGCGCGCGGCCCTTGAACGGCGCCACGCAGAACTGGAGGCCAGGATGCGCGCCTGGCCGCGCACGCCGGCCAATGACCCCTTCCACGCTGGCTCCCTGCAACTGGCGGAGCAACTCCGCGAGCGCACGGGGTGCCCCGTTGTCGTGGGCTTCAACGAATTCTGCGCCCCCAGCCTCGACGAGGCCCTCGACCAGGCGGTGGCGCAGTCCCCCTCCAAAGTGGTCGTCATCACGCCGATGATGACACCGGGGGGTGAGCACTCCGAGATCGACATTCCTGCCGCCATAGGGCGCGCCCAGGAACGGCATCCCGGCATCCCCATCGTGTACGCCTGGCCGTTCGCAGTTTCCCAGGTGGCTCAGTTTCTGGCAGCGCAAATAGCCCAATTGCTGCAGGATTGAAGTCGAGGGCCATCGCATTCGTCCGCTGGCCCCCCAGTTCTCACAGCTCAACACTGCCGTTTGAGCCGCCCAACAGGCAAACGAAACGGCGGACGCGCTCGCCCTATTAAAAAACCGCCGGGCATCGCAGCGGACGCCCGGCGGCCCATGGTCAGGTGTGCGCTGGGGGCCTATCGCCCCGCCAGCGACTCGCCCCTGTGCGCCCCGCGCCGGGCCGGGAGCGGGTTGGGATAGGCCTGCCCGCCCAGCCGCGTCAGCACCACCGCCCCCAGGCCCCAGCCGGTCAGCACCAGCCCGATGGCCGCGTAGAGCAGCAGCGTCCAGTTGCTCATGGTCAGCAGGCCGGTGGCAAAGGCCAGCAGAATCGCGCCCACCGCCGCCGCCGCCACCGCGCTCACCCGCCGCACGTTGATCAGCCCCAGGAACCACGCCCCCACCGGCAGGCTCAGCGCCGCCCAGCCCACCACGATCAGCAGCGCCAGCCCCAGCCAGGCCAGCCCCAGCAGGGGGACCAGGCAGATGGTGACCACCAGCACCAGGGAGAGGATCACCAGGACGGACACGGCGGCGGCCACCACCAGCGACAGCAGGCCCACCAGCCCCGTCGTCAGCGGGGAGGTCAGCGCGGCTTCGCTCATCCGGCGCAGGCGCACAGGCGCGACCAGGGCCACCAGGGCCGCCACCGCCCCCATCGCCAGCGACCAGCCCACGTTGGCCGCCAGCCGCTCCACCGGCGAGACCTGCGGCGGCTGGATGGCCGGCAGGAAGTCAAACCGCTCCCAGTGCCAGTCGGCAGGCTCAAGCTGGTCCCACTCCCAGTGGGAAGGGTCGAAGGCCAGCGGCGCCACCCCCCGCAGCAGTTCCCCCACCCGGCTGCAACTGGCGCTGTATTCGCCCGCGATCTGCACGCGGGTGTCGCGGACGATCCGCCCCCCGCACAGCGTCACGTCCCCCCCGGCCTGCATGCCGTCCGCCAGCGTCACCCGGTCCCCCAGGATCGCCAGGTCGCCCTCCACCACGCCCTGCGCCGTCACCGTCTCGCCCAGCAGGGCGGCGTTGCCCGCCACGCGGCTGCCGTGCTGCAGGATGATGGTGCGCGCCATCACCACCAGGTCGCCCGCCACCTGCTCCCCTTCCCGCAGGATGTACCGGTCGGTGATCACTACGCCGGGGTCGCCCTGCGCGCCCGCCGCCAGCGGCAGCGCCAGCAGCGCGGCCAGCAGGGCCAGCCCCAGCAACTTACGGATGCCCATGCCACACACTTTCCTAAACGGTTTGCACCTTTACCACCACCGTCACCGGGCGATTGCGCTCCCGCAGGAACCACACCAGCCACCCCCACAGCATCAGCAGCGGGATGGCCGTCAGCAGCAGCGCCGGGATCATCGGGTAGGCCACGATCAGGTTGCCCAGCACGATCAGCAGGTCCTCCATAAACCCGCTGATGGCCCCCAGCGCCTGGATCAGGCCGTACAGCAGGCTGGCCAGTGAGGCCGGTTCGGCCACCAGCCGCACCAGCCCCACCACTCCCACCAGCAGCAGGGGCAGCGCCACCAGCCCCACCAGGGCCAGGCCCCCTGCCAGCAATCCCCCCACCCGGCGCGGACGGGCGTACTGCGCGTGCTTCCCCGCCTGGATGTCCGCCATCACCCGGCTCGCCAGGCCAGCCGGCGCGGCAACCAGGGGCGGGTTGCGCAGCAGCGCGTCCGCCTGGCGCAGGTCCTCGTAGAGCGCCGCCTGCTGGGCGTCCTCCCGCAGGTAAGCCTGGAGTTCCGCCAGCGCGGCCCCGCTCAGCTCCCCGTCCAGCGCGCGGATCATTTGCTCCTGTTTTGTAGATAGTGCCATCTCAGGAACCCTCCATGGCTGGCCACATCGCTTGCGTGGAGACCGGCGATGCAGACGGCCCCAGCAGCCCGGCCACCGCCTGCCTGGCCCGGAACAGCCGACTCTTGACCGCGGATTCGGTCGTGTTGAGCGCCTCGGCAATCTCTGTATAGCTCATGTCGTACCAGTAACGCAAAACCAGCACCGTGCGATACTCCGGCTGTATCTGCGCCAGCAGGGCCTGGATGGTTGCGGAGCGCTCCGCCTGGTCAAAGGCCTCCTCCGGCCCAGGCTCCTGGCTGGCCAGGGTAATGGGCGGCACCGCCTCCTCCTCGTCGTCAATGGAGAGCCAGGTCAGCCGCCGCTTGCGCAGCCGATCAATACAATGGTTAGATGCAATGGAGAGCAGCCAGGTCTTAAAGGAGCGCTCCGGATCGTAGCGGGCCAGGTTGGCGTAGGCCCGCAGAAACGCCTCCTGGGCGGCATCCTCCGCCTCCTGTGGGTCCCCCAGCAGGCGGTAGGCCAGGTTATACACGGCGTGCTGGTAGTATTCCACCAGGTTGCCAAACGCCGCCTGGTCGCCATCCATCGCGGCCTGCGCCCACTGTCGAACGACCGGGGCTTCCTCTGCCACAGAAACGACTCTCCTAACAGACGCCTGTCTTCTCATTCATTATACGCGCCTGGCCGCCCAGGGTTGCGCGCCCAGGCCGTCGCCCGCCGCCTGCGCAACCGGCCCCGGAATCTTACGCTCTTCTGACGCAAAATGGTGTATCATGGCGTTGACTGCCACCCGGAAAACCGTTACAATCTGTAGTTGCTGGCAACCAACCAAAGTCAGCAAGAGTGAGGTGAGCCTATGCCCGTCTACACCTATCAATGCGAAGAGTGCGGGGTCCGTTTTGACGCCAGACAGAGCTTCAGCGATGATCCGATTACCGTCTGCCCGGAGTGCGGCGGCGCTACCCACAAGGTGATCACCCCCGTGGGCGTCATCTTCAAGGGGTCCGGCTTCTACGTCACCGACAGCCGGGGCGACCGCTCCACCCTGGCGAGCAACGGCAAGAAGAACACCGCCAAGGAGTCCGACTCCTCAAGTAGCTCCAACACCGGCGGCGAGAGCAAAGCGGATTGACGTCCCGCCTGCCCTCGCCCCACCGTCAGAACCAAAAAGACGACCTCCACCGGTCGCCTTTTTTTGTGTCTGCACCCCGCTCCCACAGCCCTTCACAACTGGAAGCCGGGCGAGGCGCGCACAATCTTCTGCTGGTAGTTGAAGACGTAATCCAGCAGGCGGTTGTGGAGGCTGGCCCACGACTCGCTGTCCAGGGTCTCGCGCATCTTCTTCAGGTCGTCCGTCACAATGGAGGTGGTGATCTGCGGCCCGTCCCCGTAGATGGCATACCACGACTCGCGGGGTTGCAACCCCAGCCGCGTGATGCCCGGAACCCACTCGCGGACCATGAACTCGAAATACTGCTGGTCGAAACCCGGCTTGATGTCCCAGCTCATCATCAGTTTGTATTCCACCAGGCCCTCCTTCCCCTGACGACAGCGCCCCCTGCCACGCCCCTACTGCTGTGGCTCCAGGACGACGATCTGCGTTTGCTCCGGCGTCGCCATGGACGTGACCCGCAGCTCCGGCAGGCTTTGCTGCTTGCCCACCCCCATCACCTTCAGGAACTTGTCCAGCGGGTCCAGCTTGAGCGTGGTCTGCGGGGTCTTGTAGTGCATGGGGATGACGATATCCGGCTCGATCAGGCTGATCACCTCCGCCGCCTGGGCGGCGTTCAGGGCGTTCCCTCCCCCCACCGGCACCAGCGCCACGTTCACGGCCCCCAGGTCGTTCACCGCCGACTGGTCCGGCACAAACCCCAGGTCGCCCAGGTGCACCACGTTGATCCCGTCGAAGTCGAAGAGAAAGACCACGTTGGGGGCCTTTCGCTTGGGGTCGTGCATGGCCACGCCGATGATGAACACGCCGCCGATCTCGTACTCCCCCGGCTTCTGCAGGATGTGCGTGTTCTTGCCAAAACCCTTCAGGTTGGCGTGGCCGGGGGCCTCGTGGCTCACGGTCACCACGTCGGCCCGCAGCCTGGGCAGGCTATAGCCAATGTCGTCGGAGTAGGGGTCCGTCACGATGGCCGCCTTCCCCCGCTCCACCAGCCGGAAACAGCTATGCCCATACCAGGTGATGTCCATGCGTGGCGGTGTCCTCCCCTCCACTTACGGTGATCAGGCCGCGCGGCTTTCCATAGCGTAAGCCAGGGCCATTATACCGGCTGGGCAGTCCGGCTGCCACAAGCTGCTTATGCAGCGCTTATCCGCGCCTTTGCAGGAACGTTTGTGCAACTGTATAATCCACCCTGTCGGGGGTTGGAGGAAGCCTGGCATGTCTGTCGTCGAGGAGATCAAAGCCCGCCTGGACCTGGTGGCCTACGTCGCGGAGAGCGTCTCCCTCAAGAAAGCGGGCCGCAACTACAAGGCGCTCTGCCCCTTTCACCAGGAGCGCACGCCCTCCTTCGTCGTCTTCCCGGAGAGCCAGACCTGGCGCTGCTTCGGGGCCTGCGGCGAGGGCGGCGACATCTTCGCCTTCGCCATGCGCATGCACGGCTGGGACTTCAACGAGGCCCTGCAAAACCTGGCCCAGCGCGCCGGCGTGGAGCTGAAGCCCCGCTCCCCCCAGGAGGCCGAGCAGGAGGCCGCCTTCGAGCGGCTGCTGGGCCTGCTGGAGGAAACCGCCCGCTTCTTTCACGCCCAACTGCTGCAAGCCCCCGCCGCCCAGGGCGCCCGCGACTACGTGGCCCGGCGCGGCCTCTCGCCCCAGACGGTGGAGGCCTTCCTGCTGGGTTACGCCCCGGACGACTGGGGGGCCGCCCTGGACCACCTGCGCAGGCTCGGCTACAGCACGGAGGACATCCTCGCCGCCGGGGTCGCCGTCCGCAGCGAGCAGGGCCGCGTCTACGACCGCTTCCGCCACCGCCTGGTGATCCCCATCCGCGACGGGCGCGGGCGCGTGATCGGCTTTGGGGCGCGGGCGCTGCGCGACGAGGACCAGCCCAAGTACCTCAACTCCCCCCAGAGCGACCTCTTCGACAAATCGCACACCCTCTTCGGCCTGGACATGGCCCGCCGCGAGATCCGCGAGACCGAGACGGCGGTCATCGTGGAGGGCTACATGGACGTGATGCAGGCCCACCAGGCGGGCTTCGGCAACGTGGTCGCCCAGATGGGCACCGCCCTCACCGAGCCGCAGTTGCAGCTCCTCCGCAAATACGCGGACCGCCTCATCCTGGCCCTGGACCCCGACCAGGCGGGCGTCAGCGCCACCATGCGCGGCCTGGACGTGGCCCGCCGCAGCCTGGGCGAGCCGGGCGCGGCCCTGCTGGCGCGGGATGGCTCCCTCCGCGCGGCCAGCCGCCTGGGCATCGACCTGCGCGTGCTGCTGCTGCCGGAGGGCAAGGACCCCGACGACCTCATCCGCGAGCAGCCGGACATGTGGCAGCGCCTGGTGCGGGAGGCCGAGCCGGTGGCCGACTACGTGATCCGCGTGGGCGCGGCAGGCCTGGACCCCCGCACGGCCACCGTCTTCGAGAAGGAGAAGGTGGCCCGCGCCCTGCTGCCCCTGCTGCTGGCTACCGAAAGCGACCTGCACAAAGAGGCCAACGTGCAGAAGCTGGCCCTGGCCCTGCACCTCCCCGAACGGCGGCTGATGGAGATCGCCCTGGAGACGCGGGCGGCGGTCGCCCGTCGCCAGCCCACCAACCCCCGCCTCCGCCAGCGGCGGCGTACCCCCGCCATGGACCGGGCAGCGCTCTACTGGCGCCGGCCCCGCCCCTCCCACCAGGGCCGCCAGGGAGCGCTGGAATGGGTGGAAGGCCCACGGCCACCGGACGACGACGCCCCGCCCCCTCCCTCGGACCAGCCCGCCCCCTGGGAAGACCACCCGGAGGAGCCGGAGCCGGTCCCCGCGCGCCGCCTGGCCCCCGTCAGCGCGGAGGAGGCCTACTGCCTGGGCGTCCTGCTGGACCGCCCGGAGCTGCTCTACCAGGCCAACCGGGCCTTGCGGGAGGTGGCGGAGGAGGCCCGCGCCCGCTTCCCCGACCAGGCCAGGCAGGCCCTCCTCGATAAAGCCCTGGGGCCGCTCGCTGCGGAGGACTTCCGCGACGCCGCCCACCAGGCCATCCTGCGCGCCTTGCAGCAGGCCCTCCAGCAGGACGAGGTGGAGCCGCCGGCGTTCGTCCGCCATGCGGTGGGGGAGCCGTTGCAGCCCTACCTCCAGGAGCTTCTCCGCCTGACCACCTTCCCGGAGCTGATCGAGGCCCGGCTGTCCGGCGCAAAACAGCCGGAAGTGCGCTCCATCCTCAAGCAGATGCGCCGGGAGGGCCGCCTGCTGCCGGGGCCGGAATCCGAGCTGATCGACAAGGTCTTCCGCCTGCGCCGGGAGCGGCTGCGCCGCGCCAACGAGGAGCTGTATTTCGTCCAGCAGGAAGCGGATGAGGCCACCAGACAGACGTACCAGGTGGCGAGCAGCGTGAACGATGTCGCCATTGTCTTCCTCTCCAAAGCCCTGGAGCGCCGGGCGCAGGCGCTCTATGACAGCTAGGCAGTGCATTTGAAATTGGCGCCCAAATATGCTTAGATCAATCCCTACCCAGGGCGGTAAGCGGCGCGCAACGCCCTCGGCCATACCTGCGCTACCACACCCAGTCGTTGACCACCCACTCACCCTGTAAGAAGCGGCTATCGCGCCGGGAGAGCATCATGGCCAAGCCCAATCGAAGTGCCGGGAAACCCCGACCTGAAAAAGAGCCAGGCCGCCGCCGCAAGAAAGCGCTGGAAGAGCACGAAGCCCTCGAAGGCGAGGAGGGCGACGCCTTCTTCCAGGACCTGGACGACCTGGACCTCGAGGTCGATGCCGAAGAGATCGAGGGCGAGGAGGACGATCCTGCCCTGGTCAGCCTGGAGGCCCTCGAAGTGCTGGAAAGCGACGAGGACGAGGGCGAGGACGAGGACGAGGAGGACGAGGACGAGAGGCCCTTCTACGAGAGCCTCGGCGCGCTCACCGACGACCCCGTGCGCATGTACCTCAAGGAGATCGGGCAGGTCCAACTGCTGGATACCAACCGCGAGATGTGGCTGGCCGCCCAGATGGCCGCCGCCCAGATGCTCGACGAGTTCGCCGCCGCTGCGGACGAGAAGGGCCAGAACCAGACCACCGATGTCGCCCTGGCCCTGGTGGAGCACGCCCATAAATCCTGGAAGGCGCTCCAGCAGCAGACCAAGAAGTACGGCATCGCCCCCCCCGACCTCAACGTCCTCATCGACGAGGCCCAGACCCTGCAAAAAAACTGGGACCGCGACGCCGCCTCCGGCATCCGCGCCTACCTGCAACAGGGGGACTGGGGCCACGACGACGCCTGGACCGCCCTGGCCCGCAACCTGTTCGATGTCTTCCAGGTCATCCTGCTCCTGCCACCCGACCTGCAGGAGGCGCTGCGCCGCGCCAGGCTCTCCCCCAAAGCCGCCCAACAATGGATGGAGGCCACCCCCGACGCCCACGAGCGCCTGCTGGACGCCTTCGAGCAGGCCGAGCTGCGCGAAAAGGCCGCCGCCGAAGCCCTCACGCGGGCCAACCTGCGCCTGGTGGTTTCCGTCGCCAAGCGCTACATGGGCCGGGGCATCAACTTCCTGGACCTCATTCAGGAGGGCAACATCGGCCTGCTGCGGGCGGTGGAAAAGTTCGACCACACCCGGGGCTACAAGTTCAGCACCTATGCCACCTGGTGGATCCGCCAGGCCATCAGCCGCGCCATCGCCGACCAGGCCCGCACCATCCGCATCCCCGTCCACATGGTGGAGACCATCAACCGCCTCATGCGCGTCGAGCGCGAGCTGATCCAGGAGCTGGGCACAGAGCCAAACGCCGAGCAGATCGCCCTGGAGATGGAGTTCCTCTCCCCGGAGGAGACGCGCATCATCAAGGAGGCCATGGACAGAGGCGAGCCGCTCTCCACCAACATGCAGCGCCGCCTGCGCCGCGCCGCCAACAAGGTCCGCCGCATCATGCGCATCAGCCAGGAACCGATGAGCCTGGAGATGCCCGTCGGCCAGGAGGACTCCTCCTCGCTGGGCGACTTCATCGAGGACGACAAGACCCCCGGCCCCGTGGAGGCCGCCAGCCGCCAACTGCTCAAGGAGCAGATTCGCGGCGCGCTGCAGATCCTCAACGACCGCGAGCGCGAGGTGCTGGAGATGCGCTTCGGCCTGGTCGATGGGCAGTACCACACCCTGGAGGAGGTGGGCAAGCACTTCGGCGTCACCCGCGAGCGCATCCGCCAGATCGAGGCCAAGGCGCTCCGCAAGCTGCGCCACCCCACCCGCTCCCGCCCCCTGCGCTACCACCTGGAGATGTAACGTCCCCGACCCATCCACCCCCTCTCCGGCGGCGCGGCCAACCGCGCCGCTGCTCATCCTCCTCACACACGCGCGCCGCCGACTGAGGCGTTGCCGCTGCGCGATTCTTATGGTTCTCTAAACCGGATGGCCCTGCTCTGCCTTGACAAACCTGTTCGCGTGTATATAATTTGAATAGTTTATGAACAGGTATTGCGAGGATATGAGAGGCAGGGCTGGTAGATGTCCAGGATTATCGTGATCGGCAGCGGTTTCGGCGGCCTGGCCGCCGCCATCCGCCTGGCCGCCCAGGGGCACGACGTGACCATCTTCGAGAAGCGCGATAAGCTCGGCGGGCGGGCCTACGTTTACGAGGTGGACGGCTTCAAGTTCGACGGCGGGCCGACCGTCATCACCGCCCCCTTTATGTTCGATGACCTCTGGCAGGCCGCCGGTAAGCGGCGCCAGGACTACTTCGACCTGGTCCCCGTCAACCCCTTCTACCGCATCTTCAACAGCCAGGGCCGCCACTTCGACTACAACGGCGACGAGTCCTTCATCCTGGACCAGATCGCGCGCTGGAACCCGGCGGACAGGGAGGGCTACCAGCGCTTCATGCGCACCACCAGGGCCATCTTCCAGAAGGGCTTTGTGGAGCTGGCGGACAAACCCTTCCTCAAGTTCACGGACATGCTCAGGATCGCCCCGGACCTGCTCCGGCTGCAATCCTACAAGAGCGTCTACCGCTACGTCTCCCAGTTCGTGCAGGACGACTTCCTGCGCCAGTGCTTCTCCTTCCACCCCCTGCTCATCGGCGGCAACCCCTTCGACGCCTCCTCCATCTACGCCATGATCCACTACCTGGAGCGCGAATGGGGCGTCCACTATGCCCTCGGCGGCACGGGGGCCGTCGTCCAGGCCATGGGCCGCCTCTTCGAGGAGCTGGGGGGCCGCGTCTGCCTCAACGCGGAGGTGGCCGAGATCACCGTGGAGAAGCGGCGCGTGACCGGCGTCCGCCTGGCCGACGGCGCCGTCTACCCGGCGGACGCCATCGTCTCCAATGCCGACGCCGCCTTCACCTACCGCTCCCTCATCCCGGAGCACCACCGGCGCAAGTACAGCAACCGCCGCCTGGAGCGCATGAAGTACAGCATGTCCCTCTTCGTCATCTACTTCGGCACCAAACGCCGCTACCTGGATAGCGGCCTGGTGCACCACAACATCCTCCTCGGCCCCCGCTACAAGGGCCTGCTGGACGACATCTTCAACCGCAAGACCCTGGCCCAGGATTTCTCGCTCTACCTGCACATGCCCACCTACACCGATCCCTCGGTCGCCCCGCAGGGCCACGAGGCCTTCTACGTGCTCTCTCCAGTCCCCAATCTCGAATCCGGCACGGACTGGACGCGGGCGGCCCGGCCCTATCGCGACGCCATCATGCAGTTTTTGGAGGAGAACTACCTCCCTGACCTGCAACAAAACCTCGTCGCCGAGCACTACATCGACCCCCTGCACTTCCAGAACACGCTCAACAGCTACCGGGGGGCGGCCTTCTCCCTGCAACCGATCCTCACCCAGTCCGCCTGGTTCAGGCCCCACAACCGCTCCGAAGACTTCGACAACCTCTACTTCGTCGGCGCGGGCACGCACCCGGGGGCCGGGCTGCCGGGGGTGCTCTCCTCGGCCATCATCGTGGAGAACCTGCTCAAAGAGGCCGCCTGACGGGGAGCGCCAGCCATGACTTCTGACGCCAAAAACTTTACTAAAACCATCTGTTTACGCCATTATTGCTGCCGCCCAATCGGAGAGCGCCACCCATGACCGTCCACACCCAACCCTGGGAGCACCGCCTGCAACTGTGGGCCTACACCGCCTTCAACAGCGACCGCCTGAGCTGGACCAGCGGCCTGGACAACAACATGCTGGCCCTCGCCTACCGCCACAGCGCGGACCTCACCCGCCTCCACAGCCGCACTTTCTTCCTGGCCTCCAGCCTGCTGCCGCCGGATAAGCGCCGCGCCGTGCGCGCCCTGTACGCCGTGTGCCGCATCACGGACAACCTGGTGGACGCCGCCCACGCCGCGCACGACCCCGCCGCCGCCCTCCAGGACTGGCGGCAGCGCGTCATGGCCCCCCACCCGCCCGCCTATGACCCCGTCTGCCTGGCCTGGGTGGATACCCAGGTGCGCTACGGCATCCCGCGCGGCTATGTCGAGCAGTTGATCGATGGCGTGGCCCGCGACTTGCAGCGGACCCGCTACGCCACCTTCGACGAGCTGGCCGAATACAGCTACGGCGTGGCCTCCACCGTCGGCCTCATGGTTATGCACATCGTCGGCTTCGCCGGGCAGCAGGCCCTCTCCTACGCCGTGAAGCTGGGCGTGGCCCTCCAGCTCACCAACATCCTGCGGGATGTGGCCGAGGACTGGCGGGCGGGCCGCCTCTACCTGCCCCAGGACGAGCTGGCCGCCTTCGGCCTGCGCGAGGCCGACATCGCCAGGGGCCAGGTGGACGACCGCTGGCGCGCCTTCATGCGCTTCCAGATCGCGCGCAACCGTCAGCTTTATGCTGAGGCCCGGCCCGGCATCGCCATGCTGGCCCCCGATGGCCGCTTCGCCATCGCCGCCGCCGCCGACCTCTACCAGGGCATCCTGGACGACATCGAGGCGCACGACTACGACGTCTTCCACCGCCGCGCGCGCCTGGGGGCCGTCGGCAAGCTGGCCCGCCTGCCGGGCATCTGGTGGCGCTCCCGCCGGCAGGCCCCTGGCCCACAGGACGGCCCATGATGACCTACTTCGGCTTTCTGGCCCTCTTCCTGGGCGTGCCCATCCTGCTGCTGGGCGCGTCGGCCTGGTGGGACCGCCGCCGTGGCCGGGATATTCCCGCCGCCTTTGGCTACCGCTCCCCCTGGCCGGTCATCGCTGCCCTGGCCCTCGTCGCCCTGCTCTACACCACGCCCTGGGACAACTACCTGGTCGCCACCCGCGTGTGGTGGTACGACCCCGCCCTGGTGGCGGGCGTCACGCTGGGCTGGGTCCCCCTGGAGGAATACCTCTTCTTCCTCCTCCAGCCTTTGCTCACCGGCCTGTGGGTGCTCTTCCTGCTGCGGCGGCTCCCCCTGCCGGACGCCCCACTCAAGCGCAGCAGCACCCTGCGCCGGGCCTCCCTGCTGCTGACGGGCCTGCTCTGGCTGGGCAGCCTGGCCCTCCTGGCCGGGGGCTGGCCGCCGGGCCGCTACCTGGCCCTGGAGCTGGCCTGGGCGCTGCCGCCCATCATGCTCCAGCTTGGCTTCGGCGCGGATATCCTGTGGCAGCACCGCAGACTGGTGCTGGCGGGCATCCTGGCCCCGGCGCTCTACCTCAGCGCCGCCGACGCGCTGGCTATCGGCTCCGGCACGTGGACCATCAACCCGGCCAGCTCGCTGGGCATCCTGCTGGGCGGGCGGCTGCCGCTGGAGGAGTTCCTCTTCTTCCTGCTCACCAACACCCTCCTCGTCTTCGGCCTGGCCCTGGCCCTGGCCGTCAAAAGCGTGAACCTGCTGCCCGCCCGCTTCCGCGACCGCTGGTCGGGCCGCCGTCGGGGGATCGCCGCGCACTCGTACAAAAAGGACAGGGCAGGGCCGCCGGAGCTGATCTAAAATAGGGGCGACTCGTCTGCCCCTGTTCTGGAGGGCCTATGCTCAGCCGACTCCGCCGCTTTGCCCGACGCCGCCCCCGCCTGGCCCTCAGCCTGGCCGGGCTGTGCCTGGCCCTGGCCGTCGCCCTGGGGAGCCTGGCCGCCGCCCTCTTCACCGACCTGCCGGACATCGCCAGCCTGGAGGCAGGCCTGGCCCTGCCCTCCACCCGCATCCTGGACCGCCACGGGCGGCTGCTCTACGAGATCGTGGACCCCGAAGGCGGGCGCAACCGCGCCGTCACCCTGGCCCAGGTCCCCCAGGACTGCATCGACGCCACCATCGCCACCGAGGACGCCAACTTCTACCAGCACATCGGCGTGGACCTGGCGGGCATTCTGCGCGCCATCCGCATCAACCTGGAGGGCGGCGAGGTCCTGGCCGGGGGCAGCACCATCACCCAGCAGGTGGCCCGCAACCTGCTGCTGGACCCCCAGCAGCGCGCCGAGCGGACCCTGGTCCGCAAGCTGCGGGAGACCGTCCTGGCCCTGCGGCTGGCCTCGGTCTACTCCCGCGACGACATCCTGCTGCTCTACCTCAACCAGACCTACTACGGCAACCTGGCCTACGGCATCGAGGCCGCCGCCCAGGCCTACTTCGGCGCGCACGTGGAGGAGCTGGACCTGGCCCAGTGCGCCATGCTGGCCGGTCTGCCCCAGGCCCCGGCGGTCTATAACCCCCTGGAGAACCCGGAGGCCGCCCGGCAGCGCCAGGAGGTGGTGCTGGGGCTGATGGCCCAGCACGGCTACATCACCCAGGCGGAGGCCCGCCGCGCCGCCCATGAGCCGCTGCAATACGCCGCCGTGCCCTTCCCCATCGAGGCCCCCCACTTCGTCATGGCCGTCTGGTCCCAACTGCTGGAGCGCTACCCCCAGGCCCTCTACCAGGGCGGCCTCACCGTCACCACCACCCTGGACCTGGACTGGCAGCATGCCGCCGAGCGCATCGCCCGCCGCCACCTGGCCCGCCTCAACACCCCCAGCGGCCCCGACGGCCTGACCCACGAGGTGCACAACGCCGCCCTGGTGGCCATGGACCCCTACACCGGCCACGTGCTGGCCATGCTGGGCAGCCCGGACTACTTCGACGAGCGCATCAGCGGGGCCTACAACGCCGCACTGGCCCCCCGCCAGCCCGGCAGCGCCCTCAAGCCCTTCACCTACGCCGTCGCCTTCGACCCCTCCCGCCCCGACCCCTGGACCCCCGCCACCATGGTCCTGGACGTGGAGACGCCCTTCATCACCCGCCGCCTGGAGAGCTACACCCCCGCCAACTTCGGCCTGGTGGAGCACGGCCCGGTGCTGGTGCGGGAGGCCCTGGCCTCCTCCTACAACATCCCCGCCGTGGTGGCCCTGGATCACGTCGGCGTGGACGCCCTGGTCCGCCTGCTCACCCGGCTCGGCGTTGCCACCCTGGCCCAAAACCAGGACATCGACCTGGCCGTGACCCTGGGCGGCGGCGAGGTCCGCCTGCTGGAGCTGACCCAGGCCTACGCCGCGCTGGCCAACGGCGGCTACCCCATCCCGGCGGTGATGATCCTGCGCGTGGAGGACGCGGCGGGCCACCTCATCGACGCCTGGACGCCCCACCCCCTGACCGACCGCGCCCTGGACCCCCGCGTGGCCTGGCTGATCACGGACATCCTCAGCGACAACGCGGCGCGCACCCCGGCCTTCGGCCCCGCCTCGGCCCTCCAGATCGGGCGTCCCGCCGCCGCCAAGACGGGCACCACCACCGACTACCGCGACAACTGGACCATGGGCTACACGCCCAACCTGGTCGTCGGCGTCTGGGCCGGCAACGCGGACAACAGCCCCATGCGCAGCGTGACCGGCGTCAGCGGCGCGGGGCCGATCTGGCACGACTTCATGCGGGAGGTGCTGCTGGGCCAGCCGGCGCTGCCCTTCCAGCGGCCTGAGGGGCTTGTCCAGGCGGAGGTCTGCGCCCTCAGCGGCCTGCTGCCCACCGAGGCCTGCCCGCGCCGCATCCGCGAGTGGTTTATCGAGGGCACCGTCCCCACAGAGCCGGACCCCTTCCACCAGCTTCTCACCATCGACCGCCGCACCGGCCTGCTGGCCGACGAGACCACGCCCCCCCAGGACCGCGTGGAGCGCGTCTTCCTCATCCTGCCCCAGGAGGCCCGGCAGTGGGCCATCCGGGAGGGCATTCCCCAGCCGCCGCTGGGCGCGGAGCTGCTCATGCCGGATGCCGGGCGCGGCCTGCGCCTGCTGGAACCCGACCCCTACACCGTCTTCCGCCTCTCCCCCACCCTCCCCCAGGAGGCCCAACGCCTGCGGCTGACGGTCGGCGTGCGGCCCGGCACCCGCCGCGTCACCTACCTGATGGACGGCCAGCCCGTGGGCAGCGCCAGCCAGTCGCCGTGGGTGGTGTGGTGGGCGCTGGAGCCGGGCCAGCACGAGCTGGTGGCCGTGGCCGAGCTGGCCGACGGCTCCACAGAGCAGAGCGCCCCCATCCCCTTCGTCGTCACCCGCTACGTCCCGCCGGAGCTGCGCCCCACCAGCGGCGCGTTGCCCTGAGCGCCCCGCCCACCGGTGCTGGCGCCCGCCGGGTGAGCAGACCCGGACAAAAAAACGGCCTGTGGCGCAAAGACCACAGGCCGTCGCTTTCACTGAGCGGTTAGCGCCGGTTGCCTAGCCGGACATCTCCTCGGTCGCCGCCGGTTGCGGCGCGGCTGGCGCTTCTACGGTGGGCAGGTCCGCGCACGGCCCTTCGGTGCTCACCACCGTGGAGCTGACCCACAGCTCGGTCCCTTCCAGGCGATACCACACCGCCCCGTCCGCGCCGGTCGCCTGGCCGTCAGCAGGGGCCGACTCGCCAAAGGCCAACTGCCCGCTGACGGCGAAGCCGGTGCCGGGGCCGGTGCGCCGGTTGACGTTGCCCGCAGCGGGCGTCACCGTGCACACCGTGGGGGCCATCTCTTCCTCCTCGCCCATCTCCTCCTCGATGACGGCCAGCGGCAGGTTCACCACGGCCACCTCACCACCAACCACGACGGGCGGGTCCGCCCCCTCCACCGTCCCGAACTCGTAGACGCCCGCCTGCCCGGTGTCGTAGTGCAGCATGGGGAACACGCTGCGCCCGGCGGCCTCGGCCTCCACCTGCACGGCCACGTTGCGGTTATCCCCCGCCTCCAGGGCCGCCTGCCCGATGACCGGGCCGGGCGCGCCGTCGGCGTCCGCGTGGATCACCAGCCAGCCCGGCGCGTCGATCATCGCCGACTCGATCACGATCTGCCCGTTCTGCACGCGCTGCGGCTCGGCCACAATCGAGGGCGCGATCCGGATCGGGTAGGTCAGCACCTCGCCATCCACCCGCACCGGCAGGTCGGCCCCCTCCACCGTGCCGAACTCGTACTCGCCCACCGTGCCGGTGTCCGTGTGCAGCATCGGCCACAGAATGGGCGTCAGCAGGTCGCGGTTCTCGTCCAGCAGCACCTCCACGTCGGCGCTCCGCCCGGCGGGAACGAAGGCAAAGCCGATCACCATGCCCGGCGCGCCGTCCGCGTTCTGGTGGATCACCACCAGCCCCGGCTCCGGCGTGTAGACCGATGCGACCCTCAGCGTCGGGCGCGGCATCTCCGCCATGTCCTCCACGGCGGGGGAGTTGTCGCCGTACATGATGACCTGGTTCTCCACCCGCAGGTGCGGCACCACCCGCACGCCGATCACGGCCACGCTATCCCCCACCCGCACGGGCAGGTCGGCCCCCTCCACCGTGCCGAACTCGTACTCGCCTGCTGCCCCGGTGTCGTAGTGCAGCATCGGCCACAGCATGTCCGTGGGCGCTTCCATCAGCTCAACTTCCACGTTGGTGGTCGTGCCCGCTGCCACTGGGGCGTAGCCGATCACCGGGCCGGGCATGCCGTTGGCGTCCGCGTGGATCACCACCCAGCCCGCCGCGTCCAGCGTCACCGAGTCGATGACCACGTTCTCGCTCGCCACAAACGACTGCTCGGAGGCTTGCAGCACGATCACGTTGAAGGGCGTCACCACCACCTGGTCGTCGGCCCGCGCCGGGGCGTCCGCCCCCTGCACCATGCCGAACTCGTACGCGCCCACCTCGCCGTCATCCACGTGCAGCATGGCGAACAGGGTCGGGGTGGCCTGCGCCGTGTCGATCTCGACCGTGATCCCGCTGTTGGCCCCCGCGTTCACCGGCTGGTAGCCGATTACCGGGCCGGGCGCGCCCTCGCCGTTGTCGGCGTGGATCACCACAAAGCCGGGGCCTTCGCTGTAGGCGCTGTCCACCGTCACTGTGCCGATCAGCACAAGCTGGTCAGAGGCGCTGATCGAGGGCACGTCCTCCTGGGCGGAGGCCACCAATGCGCCGCCCGTCACCAGCACGGCTGCTGCCAGCCACACACTAAAGACTCTCTTCCACATAGCTGTTCCTCCATTCGCGTTAAGCTAACTTTTTCCTCTACCCCCCAAGAAACAATACGGTAAAACCCGGCCATCCGGTTTTCTGCCCGGCTCGTCCCGGCTATCGCTGCCGCCCGGCGAGCCTCCAGCCCGGCGCTCGTTTTCGGATTATAACAGGCCAAAATGAGAGATAGATTAACAGCAGCGGGACGGGCGCTCCTGGCCCTCCCCTGAAAAGTGGGGTGTTCCCCCGGCTTCAGATAAGATATGCTCAAGAAGCAAAGGGGAGGCCCGCACAGAGGGCCACAGGGGAAGGCAATGGGCGCCAATCGGGGATGGCTCCGCGCTGTGTGGAGCCTGCTCAAGGTCCCCTTACTTGCTGCGCTGGCGATTGTGCTGCTCGTCGGCGCGGCCTGCCTGCTGGTGGAGCCGTGGCGCTCGCTGGAGGCCTGCGCCAACGGGCTTATCCTGGCCGGGGCCGCCGTGATCGCCTTCGGTTTCTTCAGCTTCTACGGCGGCTGGCAGCAGACCCACGGCTTCCACTACCAGTACGGCGCGTCGGCGGGGCCGGATGGCGGCCACGAGCGGGCCAGGCTGGCCCACGGCGAGCGCAGCCAGGGCTACCGCTTCATGCTCCAGGCCGCCGTGGCGGGCCTCCTGCCCATCCTGCTCGGCGCGCTGCTCCAGCTTGCCACCGGCTGAGCGGATAGGCTTGGCCCGGCGCTGCCCGCGCATCGCCTGTATGCGCCACGTCGTGAAAAACGATAGAGTGAAAAACCGATAGAAAGGGAGAGAAAACGTGGAGACACCGAAGCGCAAGCACGAGGAGCTGGCCGAGCCGACCGATACCGACCGCCTGTTCGGGGCGCTGTGCTGGCTGCAAATCCTGGGCGGCTGGCCCTTCGTCAGCATCCTGCTCCTCCTCATCCCGGAGACCAAAGACCGCCCCTTCATCCGCTACAACGCCATCCTGGCCCTGCTCACGGTGGTCGCCCTCATCCCGGTCACCGTGGTTACCTGCGGCCTGGGCGCGCTGGGCTTTCTGCTCTTCTTCTACTGGGCCTATCAGGCCTACCGGGGCGAATGGGTCAGGATTCCCCTGCTCTCGGACTGGGTCCCGCTCTGAGGATGGGCAGCGGCCCCGTCGCACGCCTGGCGCGCAGGCCGCACAACCGCCCGCCTCGTGGCACGCCCTAGACCATCGGACGCACAACCGGCAGGGAGTGGCCGTTGCTGCCGTTCCCCCGCCCGCTGGCCGGGGGGGCCTCCCGGCGGGCCGGGCGTCTGTATTCCTGCCGCCTGGCAGCCACAACCGCCCGCTGAAAGCGCACCCAGGCCAGCAATTCCTGCCGGTATCCCTCAAAGGCGGACTGAAGCTGCTCCGTCTGCTCCTGCAAGGCCTGTATCTCCGCCGTCAGCGGCCCGTTGGCGGCGCTGGCCGCCCTCTCCTGGACTGCGTGATCCGATCCGTCTTGATTCTCAATGAACATCACCCACTGCTCCCCTGCCAGGAGGGCGCAAGCCGTCACCCCCCAATGATTGCGTTACCCTTAGTTTAGTACAAAACAAGAATTGAGCAACATACAATTCGGTTATAACTATTCACGCTGGCTATACCCTTAACACAAACAGGGGCGCGCGCCCCTGCTTCCGGCGCACGCCCCGCTCTCGGTCGTCCCTGTCCGGAGCCGCCCCCTCAGCCGGAGATCGGCTCCACCACCGCCTGCTGGCCGCTCTCCGCCGAGCGCAGCATCGCCTCGATCACGGCCACGTCTCGCAGGCACTCCTGCGGCGTGTTGCGGTGGGCTTCCCCCTGCCGGATGGCTGCCGCAAAGGCCGCCAGCTCCCCCCGCACGCCATCGTAGCGCGGCGCGGGGATGCTCCGCGTCTCGCCGCCCCTGGTCAGCGCCACCTCGTGCTCCCACACCCGCAGCGCCCCCTGCTCCCCCACCACGTCCAGCGGCGCAAACCACGGCGCGCCCGCCGCGTAGGTGATGCTGTACGCCCCCACCGCCCCGTTCTGGAAGCGCAGGGCGGCGGTCAGCGTATCCACCGGCGGCAGGTCGGGCCGCACGTGGCTGGCCACGGCGCTCACCGCCGCGATCTCCCCCACCACCATGCGCAGCGCGGCGATCTGGTGCACCCCGCCGTCCAGCACAAACCCGCCCTGGTAGGTCCCCGCATGCCGCCAGGCCGTCTGGAAGTACTTGTTGTCGGCGGCCATGTCCACGTGCAGCGCCCACTGGCAGGCCAGCGGCCTGCCGATGCCCCCGCTGGTCACGATCTCCGCCGCTTTAACGAAGGGCTGCTCGTAGCGGTAGTTCTCCGCTACCATCCACACCCGGTCCGGGACCCCCGTCCAGGTGGCCAGCAGCCGCCGCCCGGTCGCCACGTCCGGGGCCATCGGCTTCTCGCTGAGGACGTGCTTCCCGGCGGCCAGCGCCATCTCCACCGCGTGGGGCACCACGTCAATCGGCAGCACGATGTCCACCGCCTCGATGTCCTGGCGGGCCAGCAAGGCCGGCAGGTCGTGGTATGGCTGCGCCGGGGCGGGCAGCAGCGCGTTGAGCCGGGCCGTCGATTCCGCCGAGCGGCTGAAAATCGCCACCACTTCGAAGGCCTCCGGCAGGGCGGCCAGGGCGGGCACGTGCGCCTCGCGGGCGAAAATCCCCGCCCCGATCAGGGCCAGACGGATCGGTTTCGTGGTTGATGTGGGCATGGCCTCTCCTGTCAAAGCTGCACAGGCAATGTTGGATAGATTATCCAGGGCGCTGGTGACTTAAGGCACTTGGCAGAAATCGACACACCCCCCACGCTAAGAATGGACGGCGCTCCCCTCTGCCAGCCTGCCGTGGAGCAGGATGCCACCTGCCAAGGAGCAAGTGTACCACATGTCTGAGCGAAAAAAGATCACCCTTCCCTATCTGTTCGATAAATACCGGCGTGGCGAGCCGATCACCATGCTCACCTGCTACGACTACCCCACCGCCTGTCTCCAGGAGCAGGCCGGGGTGGAGATGATCCTGGTCGGCGACAGCCTGGGCATGACCATGCTCGGCTACGAGAGCACCCTCCCCGTCACCATGGAGGACATGATCCGCCATGCCCAGGCCGTGCGGCGCGGCGCGCCCTCCGTCTGGCTCATCGGCGACATGCCCTACATGAGCTACCAGCCCTCCGTAGAGACCGCCGTGCGCAACGCGGGCCGCTTCATGGCGGAGGCCGCCTGCGACGCCGTCAAGCTGGAGGGCGGGCGCGAGATGGCCGACCGCATGGCCGCCATCGTCGCGGCGGGCATCCCCGCCATGGGCCACCTGGGCCTCACCCCCCAGAGCGCCGCCATGCTCGGCGGCTTCAAGGTCCAGGGCCGGGACGCCGTGCGCGGCGCCCGCATCGTGGAGGACGCTAAAATCCTGGAGGAGGCCGGGGCCTTCGCCGTCCTGCTGGAGATGGTCCCGGACCGCCTCTGCCGCCTGATCACCGAGCGCGCCAGCATCCCCATCATCAGCCTCGGCTCCGGCCCGCACGCCAGCGGCCAGCTCCTCATCTACCACGACATGTTCGGCCTCTACCCCCGCTTCAAGCCCAAGATGGCCAAGGTCTACGCCGACGCCGGCGCGCTGATTCTGAGCGGCCTCCAGCAGTACGTGCAGGAGGTCACCGCCAGGGACTTCCCCCAGCCGGAGCACTGGTTCACCATGAAGGACGAGGATTACGACGCGGTCCTCAAGCTGCTGGGGGGCTAACCTCCTCCTCAGCGGCACGAGCCAAGGAGAACGCCCTATGGAAAACGACATCCGCCGGCGCCTGCGCATCCCTCCCGACCGCCTGGAGGCCATCAACGCCGTTCTGCTGGACCCCGGCATGCAGGTCGTCAACGACTTCCTGGACGTGGTCGCCCGCTACGGCACGCCCGAAGCGATCAACCGCCAGGCCGCCCAGGCCCGCGCCCTCCCGGCCCTGCGTCGGCGCGTGGAGGAGACCCACCCCGCCTACCTGGCCGACCTGGACTGGCTGGCCGAGCAGCGCGACCGGGGCGCCTTCATCACCATCGCCGACTACCGCCACAAGGTGCTCGGCCCCAGGGCGGATGCCATGCGCTTCGCCGACGAGTGCGCCGTCACCCTGGAGATCAGCGCCTGCCAGTACTTCCCCTGGGTGCGGGCCATCGCCGAGCGCGCCATCGACCAGGGCATGCTCATGCCGGGGCGCTTCATCCGCGTCCGCAAGATGAAGGAGCAGGAGGCCGACGGCGACCTGCCCGCCTTCGCCGCCGCCATGCAGATCATCGGGGCCAGCTACGTAGAGACGCTGGACACGCGCGGCACGGACGGCTCCAACGTCCACCTGGGCGGCCCGGAGACCATCACCGGCTACTTCGGCGGCGTCGGCCAGCCCAACCGCCACGCCCTCCAGTGGCTGGACGAGTACCTCTACTACTACACCCGCTACGGCGTGCGCCAGGTGCTCAACGTCAACCCCGGCACGGTCCTGCTCGGCTACCTGCTGCACCGCATCGGCGTGGACATCGAGTTCAAGATCTCGGTCTTCATGGGCAACGACAACCCCTACGCCGCCCTGTGGACCCTCATCGGGGCCAAGCTCTTCGCCCGCGATGACGGCTCCTCCCCACTCATCGGCTTCAACTGGAGCAACTCCGTGGACAACCAGACCATGGAGATCACCGCCCAGTTCCGCCGCGACCTGGACTTTGAGGACGTGATCCGCTTTGAGCACCACATCACGGAGACCTACAAGAGCATCGTCCGCCAGCCCTACAACCGCCGCGACGAGCTGGTGGCGCTGGCCGACCACGTGCCCAACATCTCCGCCAAGCACGAGGGCGGCGAGCCGGAGATCGAGCAGACGCGCGCCCACCCCTCGGACATCCTGGACTACTTCCGCGACAAACAGGAGATTGTGGAAAGTGGCGACTGGGACGCCCTGACGCTCAACTTCATGGACAAATTCGACGCCGTGAACAAGACCGCCCGGGCGCTCACCGAAAACGGCCTCTCCTTTGTGGCCGCCCAGCGCCTGCACTGCTAGCCCTCACTGCTAAAGGGGAAAAAACGCCGGGGACGAGGGCGGCCTTGTCCCCGGCGGTCTATCTCCTGGGGGCAGCGCAGAACGCATCCCCCCCGCTCACCCCTCCGGCCCGCCCGCCCCCGGCGACGGCATCCTGCCCTTGCGGTTGTAGACGATGGTGCGGTTGGCCCTGGACATGCGGTGGCGGGCCAGGTAGAAGAAGACGCCGCCCTTGGTGCGCCGCCGCTCCTCGGCAATGGCCTGCATGCCGCCCCTGGCCTCGATCTCCTCCGTCTCCTTCAGGATGGCCTCCGCAAAGCTGATGCCGCACAGCCGCACGATGGCCTCGATCATGCGGCGCGGCTTCTCCCCGGTCTCCCCCAGCCGGTCGGCGATGGCCGCCGCCGCCCGCCGCTGCCTGGGCATCATCTCCCTGGCCAGGTCTGGCTCCGGGTAGCTCACCGCCAGGTAGCGCCCTGCCACCTCGGTCCCGTTGAGGCCGTGCAGGGCCTGGGTGGCCGTCTTCTCGGCGGCCATCTTCACCAGCGCGTAGCGCGGGTCGTAGCGCCCCCCCGCCTGGAAGGTCACGGCCACCACCTCGCCATACTGCTGGAAAAGCTCCCGCAGCGTCTCCTCCGTCACTTCCGGAGCCAGATTCGCCACGTACAACGTATCCTGCATATCCCCTTCTCCATCAACAGGTCCCGCTCAGCGGGGTGGCGGCTGGCTGCCCAGCGCCGCTGCGGCCAGCGCCGCCTCCGGGGCCAGCACCACCAGCGACTCGTGCGCCCCGGCCACCAGGCACAGCGTCGGCTCGCCCCGCCAGCAGATGGTGGACTCGTCGGCGGCCACGCCCGGCTCCCCAAAGCGCAAGGCCCCGTACCCCCGGTAGGCGGCGGCGAACTCGGCGGCCTCCGCCGCCCGGTCCCAGGCGATGCGCAGCACCAGCACCACCTGCTCCCTCCCCTCGTGGAAGTAGATGTGGTAGCGGTCGCCCCCCCAGCCCGCTGCGGCGGCCTCCGCCGTCTCCCCAGGGATCACGGCCCGCAGGTGCTCCCGCAGGTAGAACTCGCCCAGCGTCCGGTCCCACACCAGCCGCCACCCCGCGCCCAGCACCGCCTCCAGCGGCGCGATGGTCACCGGCAGCGGCGCGTCACCGGCCACGTAGCGCTCCGGGTGCAGGATATGTTCGGTGGACTGCGGCGGGTCCGCGTAGGCGGCGTTGATCAGCGCCCAGCCCTCCCCGGCCACGAAGAGCGTGTAGGCGAAGTGCCGCCCGGCAGTATAGGGGAAGGTCAGCTCGTAGCGGATGATGGGCGGCGCGGCAAACAGCGCCTCCGTGCTCAGAAACAGCCCCTCCCCCAGCATGCTCAGCGCCGCCGCCGGGTTGTTGCGCACCAGCCAGGTCTGGTAGCCCTCCGTCATCAGCATGGCGTCCCCCTCCACCAGCGCCAGGGCGGCCAGGGCGGCGTCCGGCGCGGCCAGCATGTCGTCCTCCTCCACCAGCGCGTCGAGGTCAAAGTGCTGGTCCTGCAGGGCGTGGGTGAACTCGTGCGCGTAGAGCACCTGCCGCAGCGCGTCCATCTCCTCCTGCTCGCTGATGACGAACATGGCGTCCAGCTCAGGATCGTAAAAGCCGCCGATCTGCTCCGCCAGCACCGCCATCTGCACCGCCCGCAGGTCCACCTCCAGGTCCATCAGCCCCAGGGCGTGGTAGAAGATCGCGTCGTCGCGGGCCGCCTGCGGCGGGTAGCGCGCGTCCAGCTCGGCCTCCAGGTAGGCCAGCAGCGCCTCCCGCGGCAGCAAGGCCCGCGTCACCGGATGGAGCGGCTCCAGCCCGCGCAGGATGCGCGTCACCTCCTCCACATGGTCCATGCGGGCGTTCAATTCCGGGTCGTCGCTCGTCTCGTAGAACGGCGTGGGGGTCGGCCCGCCCTGCGCGGCGGCCATGCCCCCCGCCCACGGCAACAGCCATAGCGCGCCCAGCAACACCGCTCCACACAGCGCCGCCAGCGCCCACCTGCTCCATCGTTTGCCCACAAGACACTTCCCTACTGGATACTCGGCGCGAAAGCCCCCGCTCTCAGGCGTGGAGGGCGTCACACGCAAAGCAGGAGAAAAGGATTATAGCAACCCCCGCCCCGCAACGCCCACCCGGCCCGCCGCAGCGCCCCCGCCTCACCCGGAGGACGGCGCTCATCGCCTCCTCATGCCGCGCCCCCGGCAACCCTTGTTGCGCCCCCCTTCCTGTGCTAGAGTCAGGGTAGCAACGGACCCGTCACACCCGACACGACAGCCATCCCAACAGCGAGGGCACACAAATATGGTTATCGAAACATTACCGGAAAAACTGGCGGTTACCCCGCGCCCGGCCTTCTGGGCCGACGTGCCGGATGAGCAATGGAATGACTGGCGCTGGCAGATGAGCAACCGGCTGAACACCGTCGCTGAGCTGTCCCAGATCATCCAGTTGACCGAGGAGGAAATCGAGGGCATCAGCGCCCAGGGCCTCTTCCGCATCGACATCACCCCCTACTTCGCCTCGCTCATCGACCCCGTCGATCCCACCTGCCCGGTCCGCCGCCAGGTGATCCCGCTGGGCCGGGAGAAAGAGGGCTTCACGGCGGTGATGGCCGATTCGCTGGCCGAGGACGCCCACTCCCCGGTTCCCGGCCTGGTCCACCGCTACCCGGACCGCGTGCTGATGCTGGTGACCACCGAGTGCGCCAGCTATTGCCGCTACTGCACCCGCTCGCGCATCGTCGGCGATTCGTCGGCCAACTTCGGCACCGCCGACCACGAGCGGCAACTGGAGTACCTGCGCCATACGCCCCAGGTGCGCGACGTGCTGCTCTCCGGCGGCGACCCGCTCACCATGCCCCAGAAGCGCCTGGAGAACCTGCTGCGCGCCCTGCGCGACATCCCGCACATCGAGATCGTGCGCATCGGCTCCCGCGTGCCGGTCTTCCTGCCCCAGCGCATCACGGACGACCTGGTGGAGATGCTGCGCCAGTTCCACCCCCTGTGGATCAACATCCACGTCAACCACGCCAAGGAGATCACGCCGGAGCTGAGCCGCGCCCTGGCCAAACTGGCCGACGCCGGCATCCCCCTGGGCAACCAGGCCGTGCTGCTGCGCGGCGTCAACGACAGCCCGGAGGTCCAGATGGAGCTGGTGCACAAGCTGGTCCGCAACCGCGTGCGCCCCTACTACCTCTACCAGTGCGACCTGGTGCAGGGCGCGGGCCACTTCCGCACCCCGGTCTCGGTCGGCATCGAGATCATGGAGGCCCTGCGCGGCCACACCTCCGGCTACGCCGTGCCCACCTACGTCATCGACGCGCCGGGCGGCGGCGGCAAGATTCCCGTCATGCCCAGCTACGTGCTCAGCCAGTCGCCGGGCCGCGTGGTGCTGCGCAACTACGAGGGCTTCATCACCACCTACTACGAGCCGGAAGCCTACGACCGCGAGGCGCGCCGCGAGCTGTGGCTGGAGGGCGAGCAGCGCGACGAGGGCTTGCAGCGGGGCGTGGCCGACCTGCACGCCGGCAAGCGCCTCACCATCAAGCCGGAGGGCTTCGACGAGCTGCACCGCCGGGGCCGCCAGAGCGAGGTGATCAAGCGCGGTAGGCGCAACCGTCTGGACCGCTACGACGAGCTGGAGCCGAACCAGTAACCGCCGGGTCAACCCGTCGCCTCGTCACATGCCCCCCAACGCCGAGACGGGGCCTGCCCCGCCCTTGCGGCCCGCTATCGGTGCCCGCCGCTGAAAGGCCCCGAAGATTGGGGCTACCCCGCTGGCCGCCAGCCGGGTAGACTGCGCTAGATGGCGACGGTTCATCAGAGCGAGGAGAAAAAGCCGAGATGAGGAGCGGCATCTGTCCCAAGTGTGGGTCCGACGAGATTTACGCTGGCACCGAGGTCACCTTCAAGAGCGGCTTCTACAGCACCAACACCATCCCCATCAACTTCTGGGTCAATGCGTCGCTGGACAACTACGTCTGCGGGGAGTGCGGCTACGTGGAAAGTTACATCGCCAAGGACTCCGACCTGCGTCGGATCAGAAACAACTGGCCGTTGGTGAGCGGCCACAAACGGAAGCGCCAGCAGTAACCCGCCAACCGCCGATTTCCCTGATCATTCCCAGGCGTCGCGAGCCATCGCGGCGCTTTCGTTAGCCGGGGAAGCGGGTAGAATAGGTCGGCGTATCTCTCTCCTTGCCCGGTAACGGCCTCCCGGTGAACACCCGTGGTGTGACCTGGCCCTTACGGACGCGAGGCCCACGACGATAAGGATAGGCCATGGCCGATTGGCCGCAACGCCCCTCTATCTACGAGATCAACACCTGGGCCTGGCTGCATGACCTCAGCCAGCGCCACCGCCGCAACCTCACCCTGGCCGAGGTCCCGCCCCAGGAATGGGACGTGCTGGCCGAGTACGGCTTCGACGCGGTGTGGCTGATGGGCGTCTGGCAGCGCAGCCCGGTCGGCATCCGCATCGCCCGCGACCACCCCGCCCTCCAGGCCGACTACCGCCGCGCCCTGCCGGACTTCACCCGCCTCGACGTGGTCGGCTCCCCCTACGCCGTCCACCGCTACGAGCCGGACCCCTACTTCGGCGGCGCGGAGGGGCTGGCCGTGGCGCGGGAGGCCCTCGCCGCGCGCGGCATGCGCCTGCTGCTGGATTTCGTGCCCAACCACGTCGCGCCGGACCATCCCTGGGTCTTCGAGCACCCCGAATACCTGGTCCAGGGCGACAGCGCCGACCTGACCGCCGAGCCGGACGCCTTCTTCCAGGAGGGCGGGCGCGTCTTCGCCCATGGCCGCGATCCGCACTTCCCCCCCTGGACGGATACCGCCCAGCTCAACGCCTTCCATCCGGGCCTGCGCCAGGCCGTCATCGACACGCTCAAGGCCATCGCCGCCCGCTGCGACGGCGTCCGCTGCGACATGGCCATGCTGGTGGTCAACCGCGTCTTCGCCAAAACCTGGGGCCAGCGCGCCGGGGAGCGCCCCGCCCAGGAGTTCTGGTGGCAGGTCATCCAGGCCGTGCGCCAGGACCACCCGGACTTCTGCTTCGTGGCGGAGGCCTACTGGGACATGGAGTGGGAGCTGCAACAGCAGGGCTTCGACTACTGCTACGACAAGCGCCTCTACGAGCGCCTGTGCTTCGGCAGCGCGGACGAGGTCCGCGCCCACCTCGCCGCCGACCTGGCCTACCAGGACCGCCTGCTCCGCTTCATCGAGAACCACGACGAGCCGCGCGCCGCCGCCCTCTTCGACCGCTACAAGGAGCGCGCCGCCGCCACCGCCTTCGCCACCCTGCCTGGCGCGCGCCTCTTCCACGAGGGCCAGCTTGAGGGCTACCGGGTCCGCCTGCCCGTCCAACTGGGCCGCCGCCGGGCCGAGCCGATTGACGGCGACCTGCGCAGCTTCTACCGCACCCTGCTCCAGGAGATAGCCGCCCCGGTCTTCCACCAGGGCGCGTGGCAGCTCTGCCCGGCCAGCGGCTGGATCGACAACGCCTCCTGGCAACACCTGCTGGCCTGGTGCTGGCGGCTGGAGGAGACCCGGCGTCTGGTCGTCATCAACTACAGCCCCCAGCCCGCCCAGGGGCGGGTCCGCCTCCCCTGGGAGGACCTGGCCGGGTACGCCTGGCAGTTGGTGGACCCCTTCAGCGGCGATACCTACCTGCGCAACGGCACGGAGATGCTGGACCCCGGCCTCTACGTGGGCCTGCCACCCTGGGGCATCCACTTCCTGCGCGTGCAGCCCACCTGAACGGGCCGACCGTTGTACAACGTTGTACAATAAGGGCAGCAGGCCGGGCCACGCTGGTCCCCCCGCAGGGAACAGGGAACACACCATGCCCAAAGTGTTCATCAGCTACCGGCGCAACGTCAGCGCCATGCTCGCCCAGTTGATCATGCGCGAGCTGGAGCGGCAGGGCGTCGAGGTCTTCCTGGATACCCGCGCCATCGACGGGGCCGGGCCGTTCCCCCGCAAGATCCGCCGCGCCATCCGCGAGGCCGACGTGCTGGTCTGCCTGCTGGCCGCCACCACCCTCGACTCGGAGTGGGTCCAGGAGGAGGTCCGCTACGCCCACGCCCAGGGCAAGACCCTCATCCCCGTCTTCCAGGAGAGCTACCGCCCCCCGCCCCCGCCCCACCCGGAGCACATCGCCGCCCTGCTCAGCAACCAGGGCGTCCCCGTGCTGGACCAGCGCAACATCTACATCGACGACGCCCTGCGCGACCTGCTGGCCCTGGTCCGCAGCGGGCCGGGCGAGACGCCCTGGCCCACCAGCAGCGGCAGCGCCCCCACCCGCCCCCCGCGCCAGGTCTCCTACTACCGCTTCTGGGGCACCCTGCTGGACCGCGCCCGCCAACGCACGCCCCTGCACGCCCACATCGCGCCCGGCAAGCGCAACGCCATCTACGCCAGCGCGGGCCTGCCCGGCCTCAAGTTCGGCTACGCCCTGCGACGCGAGGGCGCCAGCGTGTGCCTCTACATCGACCGGGGCGACCGCGCCCGCAACAAGGCCCTCTTCGACCACCTGGCCGCCCACAAAGCCGAGATCGAGGCCGCCTTCGGCGCCCCCCTGGAGTGGGAGCGCATGGAGCCGCACCGCGCCAGCCGCGTCCGCAAGACCCTGCCCATCGGCGACCGCTACGACGAGGCCCAATGGCCCCGCATCCACGACGCCATGATCGACGCCATGCTCCGCCTGGAGTCGGCGCTTCGCCCGTGGCTTGGCAGCGATCGCAATCGGAAAGAAGAGCCAAAACAAGTTGACTTACCACCTCACGATCTTCCCGAAAGTGAGAAGTGGAATTCTTATTACCGTGAATTTGCGGATAAGAGTGACCGCGCTACGGCCATAGTCGGGGCCTTAATGCTCGAAGCTGGTTTGGACAAAGCGATTTCGAATGCTTCGGGCAGCAACGGTGAGTCCAGGAAGAAGCCCCGTGGCTTGGGGTCCAAGATTGAGGAGGCCTACCACCTAGAATTAATTTCAGAGACACAAAAACAAGACCTTCACGCCATTCGTTCTATCCGGAACTACTTTGTACATGAGCTTTCAGCTTCATCCTTTGAAGAACCGGTCATACGTGAACAATGCCAGACTCTTCAGATCGGAAGGAGGTTCGTTTTCTCTAAAGAACCTAAAATGCGTGAGCTATTCGTAGCAACCGTGGCCGCACTCATGTACTGGTTATCCACAAATTAGCATCGCTGCTCAACCGACACTAACCAAACTACTCCCTGCGCTCTTCCTCTTGGGCGGCTGATACCCGCCGTCGGAAGATGGGCAAAGTGATGTCATAGAAATAGACGTGGAAAGTAACGCGGCTCCAATGCTTGGATGGCCTCGACCATATAGATTGCATGTCCAATTGATAGAAACTGCTTTATCCCACGGGTTTAAAAAGAGTCTCGTCGCTGATCTTGGCTTCTAGCTGCCGTATGACTTCGCCTAGCTCCATATGCGGATCAGCCTGTAACCCTAATGCCTCAGCGATTCCACTCGCATCAGTGCTAAGGCGAGTGTCTAGTCGTAAACGCAAAACATTAGGATGCCTGTAAAGCTGATATGAGTGTATATGAAGTGGATCACCTGTTCGAGCCTGCATAAGATGTCCAAATCTGAACTGACTTTCCATATAGGCAAGGAAGTGATCTTGAACAATCAGAACCAAGTGCTTACCTAAAGCTTCGAAAGTCTTTACTTTGTGATGCAACTGGACAAGAATGGTTTTAGCAGTCATTTTCCAGTTCATACCAAAAGACTTGCTTGATTCCACAACTTCTTGCTGAACCTCAACTCCGTGCTCATTTAGGAATCGTTCGCGCTCAGGCCACACTGTACCCGTTGTATCTAGCGTTTGCAACTCGATGCCAACAAAATCAACCACTCCCCTTTCGTTAGCTGATACTAGAAAATAGTCCACACTTCCTCCTGGTATCGCAATTTCGGGAACAGTATGCAACTCATTACCAGGCTCATGTAGACTGAGTAAATGTATACAGTCGGTGAAAATTTGACCTCGCTCAAGCAAGCGATATGGACAGATAATAATTGAACCAGGCTGCCGTTGGCCGTAGAGAACAGTACATGTGCCAATAGTTTGCTCGGGTTCGCTTTTCCGCACCTTCAGACACTTGCGATTTAGATAGGGGCAAAACTGCTTTTCTACTACTGAAGCCCAGTCAATATCATGTTCTTGAGTAGACAGACCATAAAGCTCAACCACTCTACTCATAAGAGTCTCCAAGTACGCCTTTGGGCTAGTCGCAGGTACTGTTCTGAGACATCGATGCCAATCGATTTGCGCTGTAATGATTGTGCGACTACAGACGTTGTTCCAGTACCACAAAATGGGTCCAACACAACACCACTCTGGGGACAGGTGGCCAAGATGGGAATCTTGCATAAATCTTCAGGATAAGCAGCAAAATGGCGCTTGCGTTTCTGGGTATCTTCGGGCAGGATATCCCACACGTCGCTGGGCTTGCTACCTTTTGGATGATACTTTAAGAAATAAAACCCTCTTGCCTTGAGTTCTCTTGCTCGACCCGATACATATTCAGAGTCCGAATGGGTTGCCCGCTGTTGTTTACGGATGATCATACGAAAATCCGCGATTTCTCCCCTTTGCACAGCTCCTAACATGTCATCCAAAGCTACAAAAGCTGCTTCTTTTTCTTCAGCAGTTAATTCAGTTGAAAGCTCAATTTGCCGCCTATATCTCACTCCACGAACTCCTGTAGCAGAGACAACAGCGCCGTTTACAACCCTAGCTTTTTGGGGACTTGATCGGATAGCATCAACATTATAATAATATCCTCTCGATAGTTGCACGAAATGGAATAGATTTTCATGCACATTACGTAGACGGTCGGTTGTATTGTCCGGGCCACCTTTAACTTTGTTCCATATTACACTGTTTCTCAAAATCCATCCCTGCTCATCCATCAATGCTAATGCAACCCGCCACGGTAGCCCCAACAGTCGTTTCCCAAGGTAAGTATCACCAAGATTCAGCCAAAAAGAGCCAGTGGGCTTCAGAATACGTTTAACTTGCTGAAATACTGCAAGTAAACGCGATATATATTCTTCATAAGTGTCCTCTAGCCCTATTCCGTCGTTTTGATACTTTCGCTGCCTCCAATAAGGTGGACTTGTCATACAGAAATCGACAGACTCTGCGGGAAACTGTTGGAGAACCTCTTCGGCATTGCCTAGAATAAACAAAGGGTTATAACCTGGCTCACATAAGTACGCCTGGACCCATGACCTGATCTGTGTTTCTACAATCGACATACTTGTTTCCCTACTCATCCAGGGGCCTAAAACACCATAAGTATAGCGGGCGCATACTATCCTAACCAACGATTTTCCAGAAAGATTACTTAAGAATATTCGAGAATGATGAAACGATCCACTTACCACTCAAGAAAATTCGAGCCACACCGACAAACACATCATCCCTCCTCCCCCCCCCCCCACCCCCGTATCCTCCAGCAGCCGCGTGGCAGCCCCGTGCCGGGCCGCGCGCTGGCCCCTCACAACGTCAGCAGATACGCGATCAGGTCGGCCACGTCCTGCCGGGAGAGGTAGGCCGCGT
>FWPU01001537.1_pt1 | contig 57477 bp, 51 predicted proteins | sample 2228361 | NCBI WGS metagenome assembly FWPU01 (sample SAMEA103939777, study PRJEB20133) | metagenome | reverse complement strand
GCGGAGGAAGAATGCCTGATAATGCTTTGTTAATTCACCCGCGGGATAATGTGCTCATCGCTCTGCAGGATTTAAAGAAAGGCGAAGCAATTGTCCTGGAAGGTCTAAAAATTTTTTCAGTCTTGGAAGATATCCCCGCGAGCCATAAAATTGCCCGGCAAGATATACCCGCGGGGGAAGAAATCATCAAGTATGGAGAGGCAGTGGCTGTAAGCAAGAAAGATATCAAAAAAGGAGAATGGGTACATATCCATAATTTGGAAAGCCAGAGGTGGAAGAAATGAAGGAGATCAAGGGTTATGCCCGTCCAGATGGCCAATATGGCATCCGCAACCAAGTCTTAGTTTTGCCTACTGTTTCCTGCGTGAATGGAGTGATTAACCATATTTCTCGCGAGGTCCCCGAAGCTACCTGTGTAACCCACGCCCACGGGTGTGGAAGGGGCAGCCCCCGCGATACCCAAATTCTCTTTCGCATCCTGGCAGGCATGGTTCATCATCCCAATGTTGGTGCGGTAGTTTTAATTGGCTTAGGCTGCGAGCGGGCTAATACCAAAGCCCTCCTTCCCTTTATCGAAAAAGCCCAGAAGCCAATAGAAATTTTTAATGTCCAAGACTATGGATCCAAGCAAACCATAATAAGAGGAGTGGCGGCGGCCCGGAGAATGCTAGCCGAAATTAAAAGCCAACCTCGCGCGCCTCTGCCCTGGGATAAATTACTAGTGGCTATGGAATGCGGTGGTTCTGATGCTATGTCAGGAGTTACGGCCAATGTCGCTTTAGGCGTAGTCTCGGATTGGTTAGTGGAAAAAAGAGCTTCCGTAATCTTCGGTGAAAATACAGAAATGATCGGTACGGCTCATATTTTGGCTAAAAGGGCTGAAAATGAGGAAGTAGCCCAAAGAATCATCGCCATGATCGAACAGGCTGAACAAAGAACCAAAGAGATCATGGGGCCAATGGCTAGTTGGGTTATCTCGCCGGGAAATATGGATGGGGGAATGAGCACTATTGCCGAGAAATCTATGGGGTGTATTTTTAAGGGGGGATCCACGACCATCAAGCAAGTAGTTGACTACGGAGAATGGCCAACAGAAAAAGGATTAATCCTTCAGGATGGCCCTGGTTATGACGGTGATTCCATGGCCGGGTTAGCAGCCAGTGGTGCTCAGTTAATGTTCTTTTCTACAGGCCGGGGGACTCCCGCAGGTTTTCCAGCTGTTCCGGTTATTAAAGTAGCCAGTAACTCCCAGGTATATCAGCGGATGATCGATGATCTAGATATCAATGCCGGATCTTTAATCGAGGGCAAGACTATCAAAGAGTTAAGATCAGAGATGATTGATTACATGATTAACGTCATCAATGGCGAGAAAACTAAAGCAGAAAGAAACGGCATGGAAGTCTTCACTTTCATGACCATTCATCCGCCATTTTAAAAAATCCCTCCTCTTTCTTAATCTCCGCTACCTAAGCATCCTGCCCTAACCGATGCGTAAATTTAAACAAGGGGAACCTTAAAGTTCCCCTGATCAAGCATTCTTATGAGGGTTTAAAAGTAAGATAGACTTTCTTCTCTCCTTCTGCTCCACTTTCCACTATCTCGGCCTTTAAGGGCAGGCCTACTTTAATTTCCTCCGGTCGGCGGGCATTAATCCCAGTAATGCGCGCTACTATCTTAACTCCTTCATTTAATTCTACTACCCCAACGACATAAGGGTTATTCTTGCCATACCCTTCTTTGGCCAGGGAAGGAGGGGCGACGACGATATCGGTGAAGGCGGCTAATTTCCCCTCTCCTTTAAATTCTATCCATTCCAACTTCGTGCTGAAACAAGAGACACAAATTGGCCGGGGAGGCAAAGCTTTAGCTCCACATTTCTGACAAAGCGAACCCCTAATCTTCCCCTCTTTTAAAAACTGCTCATAGGAAAAATCATTAAAAGGACGGTCGGCCATAGCTTTACCTCCTCTCTAAAATAACGAAGGTGCAGGTTCCCCCTGTACCTCCTAAATTGTGCGCCCCCCCAACTCGCAGATTAGGGTTGGGTATCTGCCGCGGTCCGGCCTGACCTCTGAGCTGCAACCATACTTCATAAAGCTGAGCTACTCCTGTGGCTCCTACAGGATGACCTTTAGCTTTTAACCCTCCCGAAGTATTAATTGGTTTAGGGCCATCAAGCCTGGTCAATCCTTCCCTTACTGCTTTATATGCTTCTCCTGGTTTGCAGAAACCAAGATCCTCCATATGAATAATCTCGGCAATGGAAAAACAATCATGCACTTCGGCAAACTGGATATCCGCTGGCGTTAATCCGGACATTTCATAAGCTTCTTGGGCTGCTCGCCGCGTCGCTTCAAAAGAAGTTAAATCTTTAGTGGCGTGCAAGCTGTAGCCGCTCCCCTGGCCGATTCCAGCTACATAAATAGGATTTTCCGTAAAATTTTTGGCTATTTCTTCGGCCACAAGGAGCAGGCAAGAAGCTCCATCACTAATGGGACAGCAGTCAAAGAGATGCATGGGCCAGGCGATAGGAGGATTAACCGAAACATCGCTCAAAAATTCCTTTTCATCCTTCCAAGTGGGAATAGGTTCTCCTTTTTGCCGACAACGTTCAATGCGCGCATTCATAAAATCACGAATGGTCATGGGGAACTGGGCCTTGTGGTTCAAAGGGGCATTGATATGACTTTTTATGGTGACATTAAAAAGATCTTCCCGCTTGGCCCCATATTTAGCAAAATAAGCTGTAGCCACTGTTCCAAAAACTCCCGGGAACGTAAAGCCAGTGGTCACTTCATAAGGACTACCTGCTGTACCCAACCCTTCGGTAACTTCTTCCGTAGTGCGCTTAGACATTTGCTCAATGCCTCCCACTAAAACAATATCATAGAAACCTGAAGCGATAGCCAAAACTCCCTCCCGGAAGGCCAGCGCACTGGAGGCGCATGCTCCTTCCGTTCTGGTTACGGGCTTGGGCACATGGCCAACTAAATCAGCAATAATTGGACCCCAATGAGCCTGTTTGACGAAGAAATCATTACTGAAGTTACCAATATAGATGGCTTCAATATCCCGGGGATCAATTCCCTTGTCGACAGACTGGAGCATCTCTAAATAAGCTTCCGCAAAAAAATCTTTACAATTCTTCTCTTTAAATAAGCCGAGCTTGGACAATCCTCCGCCCACCACGGCCACTCCGCGAAAAAGTTTTTTCTTTTTGGCCATAGTCTCCTCCTTCAGCAGAAATTTGCTGCTTCTTCATTGCGCAATAAATACTTGCTATTTTTGCAGGAATTTTACTAAACGCTCCCGCACTTCATAAAGGGTAGACCAATTCTTAGCAAAACACAACCGCACTTTGTCCCGGCCATCTTCAGGAAGGTGATAAAAACTTGAACCTGGCACGGTGGCTAAGCCTGCTTTTTTAACTAAAGCCATGGCAAAATCTTCATCATTATCGTAGCCCAGGTGGCTAACCTGAATCATCATGTAGTACGCGCCGGCGGGACGAAAGACAGGAATAGATAGTTCCGCAAATAACTCTAAAAGAAAATCCCTCCTTTCCTGGTAATATTGCTTAAGCTCTTCATAATATGAGTCCGGGAGATTTAAGGCTAAGACAGCCGCTATTTGAAAGGGAGTTGGGGCAGCGACAACCAAATAGTCATGGACTTTGCGGATAGCGGCCATAAGCTCATGATGCGCCACCACATAGCCCACGCGCCATCCGGTGGCGCTGTAAGTTTTGGAACACCCGCTTACCGTTACCGTCCTCTCCCACATTCCGGGAAGCTTGGCCATTGAAATATGCTTTAGGTTATCATAAATAATATGCTCATATATCTCATCCGTAATGACCAAGACCTCTTTTTCCTTGCAATAGTGGGCGATTATCTCTAATTCACTTTGAGAAAAAACTTTTCCCGAAGGATTACCAGGAGAATTCAGGATGAGTGCTTTGGGCTTTTGGGCAAAGCCCCTTTCTAATTCCTCTAAATCAATTGTCCATGCTGGCGAATGCAGATGCACAAAAAGAGGGGTTGCTCCGCAGAGTGCTAACCCGGGCAGATAATTTTCATAGAATGGCTCGAAGATAATCACTTTTTCGCCCGGATTCACCAAGGCTAATAGAGAAGCGATTAGACCTTCACTACTTCCGCAGGTAATGGTTACTTCTCCTTCCGGGTCAGCCTTCAGACCGTTAAACTTCTGCACCTTTTGGGCCACAGCTTCCCGCAAAGCCTTATTTCCCCAGGTTATGGAATACTGATTATTTCCCTGCTGAATAGCCTGCAATGCTTCTTGAATTACCTCGGCCGGAGGTTCCTTTTCGGGGAATCCCTGAGCCAAATTGATACCGGCGTATTGGTGGCAGACGCGGGTCATTTTGCGGATGACCGATTCTTGAAAAGAAGCAGTACGATGGGCAAAATTATTAGGCATTTTCGAATCTCCCCCAAAAATATGTAATTAAAATTCGTTGCTCTCCGTAATTACTTTATGACCATCATTGATTAAAACTTTTAAGGTCTCTTGAAGCTGTTCTTCCCTAACTAAGAAATAATCTGTTTCATAAGTCGATAGAGCCAAAATGCTTATGCCCTTCTTTGCCAGCGGGTGGGTTATGGAATTTAAAATGCCCACCGCAGAAAAATCCAACGGCCCTTCCACCTTTAAACATCGCCAGTTAATATTCTTTTCAATTTCCCCTGGAATATAGTTCTTCATACAGATAATAGACAGCTCCTCAGAGGTTCTGGTAACGGAAAAAAAAGGGCTGCTTAAAGCCCAGGCGGGTATTAATTGCTCCTGATATAAACGACAGATTCCAAAAATTCCGGGTAAAAGCGTAATTTTCATAATTTTAAATTATTTTCCACTTTCCTTGGCCAAATCAACTAATAATAATAAACGAAGACCTTCTAAAAAATCTATAGATTTTTTTGAAATAATGGCTCACAATTTCTTCCCCAAAAGATTGGGTTCCTTTAAAGAGGATTATGAATCTAATGCTCCAATTCATAAACTCAGGGGGAATTTGTCATTCCGATAAAAAGAGTCAAGAAAATGTCCTTGACAACTTTCTCAAAATATTTATTAATACGATTAACATAGAGTCCCGCCCTTAGTCTAAGCAGTTAGCAAGTAAGAAAAAATGATGGATTCCCTCCGGACAAAAGAAGGACCTAAATAGAAAAGAAAGGAGGTGAGGGGAAATTCAGCCGCGGATTTACAACCCAATTCTCCATTAGTTAAAAATCTTTTAATTTACAGAAAGGAGGTCACGCTTATGAGTAGGGAGGGCATCACACGTCGGAAATTTATGGAGGATGTAGCTAAGTACTGTGGGGCGGGAGTGGCCGCTTTGGGTCTTTTGGGGCCTCAATTGGCACGGGGAGTCGATGATCTGGACACTCCTGCTCATGAAGGTGTCTGGAGAATGCGCGATACCCAACTAAAACAATATGGCGAATTTATAAGAAATGCCCCTTTACCTAAAGATTACTTCGAAAAAAAACCAGAAAGCTTAATTGACGGAGGCCGCCCTGTAAATTGGTCCCATCTTCATCCCAATTGGTATGCCGAAGGAAAGAAATCTCTGGTAGGTATTATTATGGCTACTCCTTTAGACAAAGATTTAAAAGGGGATATTAAGAAAGTAATGAAGCTTATCGGTGGATTTGAAAAATCCCTGAAAAAGACCGACAAAATTCTAATCAAGCCTAATATGAACACTGGCGACCCTTGGCCGCAGGGAGGGACCGATCCTGAATTTTTAAGAGCTCTTATTATGGTCCTCAAGGATGAGGGTTTTACGAATTTAACGGTAGCCGATACTTGCGGGCCCTGGGGACCAACTGAAAGAGTAATTAAAAAAGTTGGCTATGATATAGTCTGTCGGGAAACCAACACCCCGCTCAAAACCTGGGAAAAAGAACAATGGATGAATATACGCAATGAAAAAGCCGAATTTTTGGGTAAGATCGGAGGCGGCGATGGCACAGTGGCTTACCCAGCGGATCTCAGAAATTATGACAAAGTTATCTATACCCCCGTGATGAAAACTCACTTTTTGGGCGGGATTACCATGAGTTTAAAACTCTCAGTGGGCATCCTTCACCGGGCCGACCGCGGCGCTTATTTGCATGGATTTAATCATATCTTCGTGGCCGAACAATCGGCCGAAATCAATCTTCCTTTTCGCCCGGATTTAATAATTATGGACGGCCGCAGGTCTTTGATCAGTGGCGGACCTTCCCATGGAGAGCAAGTTAAACCCGGGATGATCCTGGCTTCTGGAGACCAAGTGGCTAATGACGTTACAGGGATCAGAATTCTTCAGGAGTGGTATCCCAACATGGCCCAGAATAAAATAGGCATGTATGCTTGGTATCAAAAACAGATTCTGCAGGCGGTCAAATTAGGTATTGGTTACGCCCGTAAAGAAGAAGATATAAAACTTGTGCTCGGGTAAGTCCTTCCACCAATAAATTTTTCCTTTCCCGCCCCTAAGGCGGGGAAGGCCCCTTATTGATCAATATGCGAATAGGACAGGAGGATTTGGCTTAATGAGAAGGTTTTTTATATATCTTTTATGCTATCCCTTCATCACCTCTCCAATGGTGCTCGTTGCGTCATCAACTGTCACGATTGTCGACTTGCGCGTGCAAGCTTTGTACCGGGCGGCTAAGATCAGTTGGAAGGTAAAAGGTGATTTTAAAAATCCTATTTCTTTACTGATCATGCGGGCTGATACTTTTAAAGAAGGCCCATACAAAGAGGTGGAAATTATCACTTTAACACCTGGCAAAAATAGTTATGAGTACATAGATAAGAGCATGGGGACTGAAGTGAACTATTATTACAAATTAGTCCTTGAGGAAACCGGGGAATCTTTCGGCCCGCTACCCGTCAGACCATATTTCTCCCCTCCGGCAACATAATCTTTTTCCTTAATTAGCATACTTTCCAGAGGAAAGAATGGAAGGGCAGAAAAGAAAGGCTATTCCTTTTAAACATGGACAATCTGATCTTTCCGATGGCGAACGCCGAACTGTTTTAAAAGCGCTCTCTTTGGGCACTTTGGGTTTAGCCAGTATATTTTCTATGGGAAATCTCTTGGAAATTCTTACATTCCCTAATGGGCAAAGAGTGGCTTTGGCCAAGGCGGTTATTATAGCTGATAAATCCCTTTGTGCTGGATGTCGGATTTGTGAAATGGTCTGTGCTAATTTTAACACCCCTGGTCGCAATTCTGCAGCTTTAGCCCGCCTTATAATTAAGAAAGATTATTTAAAGGGCGATTATGAACCCGAAGTCTGCTTCCAATGTGCTGATCCGCCCTGTCTCCGAGCTTGCCCAGTGACCGCTCTTCAGATAGAAATGAGGAAAGGAACTTATGCCCGCATTATTGACGAAAGAGTTTGTATTGGCTGTCAAAGATGCGTGCAAGCCTGTGCAAATCATTTTCAACCCGCCCGGCTAAAATTCGATCCCTTACGCCATCGAACTATTAAGTGCCATCTTTGCTGGGGAGATCCTCAATGCGTTAAGTTTTGCCCTTTAGGAGTACTCCGTTTGGCTAAGTCTGAACAGGGCTTAATGATTGGTTACCCTGTAAGGGGAGATGATTAAGATGAAAAATCAAGGTGGTTGGGTTGGAAAGATTTTAAGAGTTGATTTAACCTCGGGCAAAGTTACTACTCAATCAACGTTTGATTATGTTCCCAAATTTCTGGGGGGCCGGGGCTTGGGTGCCAAAATTTGCTGGGACGAAGTTCCACCCGAAGTGAAGGCTTTTGATCCCCAAAATAAAATTATTTTCGCTACTGGCCCCCTTCAAGGCACCTTGGCTCCTACCTCAGGTAGATTTATGGTTTTAGGTAAAGCTCCCCAAACAGGCCCCATAGAATCTTTTACCCGCTCCGGAATTGGAGGGCATTTTGCCCCCGAATTAAAATGGGCAGGATTCGATGCGCTAATCGTTGAAGGTCAAGCTCCGCGCCCCGTATACATTTGGATCAATGATCAAAGAGTTGAAATTTTAGATGCTACCCGCCTGTGGGGATTGAATACTTACCAAACCCAAGAAATGCTTTGGAAGATCCATGGCTCCAAGACCAGAATCTTGGTCATAGGCCGAGCTGGAGAAAACAAAAGCCGGATTGCTTGTATTCTTACTGATACAGGCGATGCTTCTGGACAGGGCGGTTTTGGTGGAGTAATGGGTGCAAAAAATCTTAAGGCTATTGCCGTTCAAGGAAATGGATATGTACCTGTAGCTCGCCCTCAAGACCTAAGCAAAGTTACCCAACACATCTACCATTTATTTTGCCGGCGCCCAGCGTATGGAGATCCTTATCAACCAGAAGAAAGGGGGTTTAAATATAATATTTGGGGAGGAGGTTACGGACGGGGTAGTTTATCCCTCCTCCCTGGAGAATTACTTGATCTTTGTCGTGATCCTTCCTCTGGTTATTCCCAAACTCCGGACAGCTGTTTTGCTTGCCCGGTGGCCTGCCGCTCGCGTATCAAGGGACCTGACATAATTCCTGGAGTTGCTTTTTGTGCGCAATCCTATATGTATTTAGAATCAATGGTTCACGAATCTGAGAAAGGTTATAGCAAAATAACTTGGCAGGCAGCCAAGCTGGCTGACCTTTTGGGTATAAATGCCTACGAAATTATGGCCATCATCCCGTGGCTTGCCGATTGCTTTCGTGAAAAATTAATTACCGAAGAAGAAACAGGTCTGCCTCTTAAAGAAATTGGCTCCTGGAAATTTGTTTCCAAACTTTTATATATGATTGCTCATCGGAAGGGATTTGGCGAACTTTTAGCTGAAGGTGGCCAGAGAGCAGCAGCTCAATTAGGCGGAAAAGCTGAAAGGCTGGCGCAGATGTATTATCCACGGTCAGGAAATTTTGGCGGATATAGAGAACATTGGGTTTACCTGGGTGGTTTCCCTACCGGATATGCTGTGCCCGCTTTAGCCCTGATGTGGGCATTAGATAATCGTGATGCCCTCGTCTCCCATAGTTATATAGCCATGCTCTGGGGGGCAGCTTTTACCATTGGGCAAGACGCTCTTACTGCTGATCCAACAAAAGTATTCCCTATACTTAAAGCAGCGATGAAGAAAGCGTACGGCTCAGCCGAGGCTGCTGAATTTCTTCGCCCAGATGGGAAAAGCCTGAATTGGGATTGGGTAGCACGAGTAGTAAAACGCTATCATGAACACTCCATGCTTAAGGACTGTTATATTGTTTGCGATATTCTTTTCCCGTATCTCTTCAATGCGAATACCCCTGACCATGTAGGGGATGTATCCCTGGAATCACGTCTTTATTCAGCAGTTACCGGTTTAGATTTATATGTGGCCGAGTCCTATAAAATAGGGAGTATGCTTTGCACCTTGGAAAGAGCCTTGGCTGCCCGCGATGGCCGCACTGGCCAAGATGATTCCTTGCATGATTTATATTTTGAAAAAGAAGACGCCGGTGGTCGCCGATACCACCGGGAAGAGTTGGAGAAGGCAAAGACCGAGTATTACCAGCTCATGGGTTGGGATCCTATTAAAGGGATCCCTACTAAGACCACCCTCCAGAATTGGGGGTTGGCCGAAGTAGCGGCTGGATTAGAAAAATATGGCCGAATATAATTCTTACCGGCTTGATGAATCTTTTTTCTATTTTTGGGCCTTGCTGGCCTTATTCTTTTGCGGACTTCATGCCGCTCGTCGAGCTTTCCGCCAGCCTCAGCCCACCGAAACAATTAAAGAATTAATTGGAGGAGCAGAAGATTTCCTTCAGCGCCACAATCTCTGGCAAAGAATTTATCATTGGACTAATGCGGCCGCAATTTTTATTTTATTTGGCTCAGGCTGGATGATCTATCAGCCCACCAATTTATTTTCCTCCGTTCGCCCTCCGGCCTATTGGTTCCTATGGCACCAATGGGGAACAGCTATTTTGTTAGTCAGCTTAATTGGCCACCTTATCTACGAAAGTTTTATCGCCCGAATCTCAAATCCCATGGCTATAACTAGAAAGGAATTCCGCCACTTGTTAGCAATGATAAAAAATTTTTTAGGGCTTTCTAAATATTATCCCCGCAGCGGCAAGTACCATCCAGCACAGATCTTTTTCCATTGGGCTATTGCCGGTAATATCTTTCTTCTTATTTTGACGGGAATGGTTATCTGGAAACCGATGCGGGAACTTCTTCCTCTTTCTCTCTTTGGTTTGGGCTGGAATTTCATTTTCTATAATCGGATCCTGCATCTTTTCTTTAGCGCCTCACTGCTTAGCTTCCTTATTGGCCATATTTACTTTGCCCTATTTATAATGAGAAATTGGCCCGAGGCTAAATCTATTATTACTGGCCAGATTAAACTGCGCGACTACCTTGAGACGCATACTCTTCAATAATGCACCGCCCCCACAGTCAGGCCACCACAAATGAAGATTGTTTGGCCAGTGATAAAAGAGGCCTCATCAGAGGCGAGAAAAGAGATCAGATTGGCCACATCTGCAGGCTCTCCCATTCTTCGCAGAGGGATGCTCTTGATAATTGCTTGGGTGCGGGGGCTATCGGGAGGATTACTGGCCTTAAATAGCTCAGTGGCAATTGGACCAGGACCAACATAATTCACATTGATATTATAAGGCGCCAGCTCCAAAGCCCAGGTCCGCGTCAGGCCGATAAGTCCTGCTTTTGTAGCACTATAAACTGTTCTTTCTTCTTTGCCCAAACTAGCCCGGGAGCCTATATTGATAATTTTGCCATAACGATTTTTTTTCATAATAGGCAAAACAGCTCGAGCACAAAAAAAAGGACCTTTGAGATTCACACTCACCACCTTCTCCCAATGCTCATCTTGCACATCCTCCAAAGTGGCGGGAGATACAACTCCAGCATTATTAACCAAAATATCTATCTTTCCCCATGCCTCATTGATCTCGGCAAAGGCGTGGTCGACTTGGGGGCGTAAACTGACATCCACCTGCAGCCCCAGAGCTTTCCCACCTTGGGATCTTATCTCCCCGACGGTTTCCTTCAACTCCGCAGAAAGAATATCCAATAAGGCCACGGCTGCTCCTTCCTGGACCATCTTTATAGCCGTAGCCTTACCAATCCCTCTGGCCGCTCCAGTAATCACGGCCACGCGCCTATTTAATCTGCCTTCGTTCACGATTCCCTCCTTGATTATTTTATCTATTCCCTAATTTTCGCCATTTAGGATCGAAGAAGTCGCGCAGTCCATCGCCCAAGAGGTTAAACCCCAACACAGCTAAAGCAATGGCCAACCCCGGGAAAATGGCCAGCCAGGGATAGATTTCCATAAAGGTTTGGGCTTCACTGAGCATCCTCCCCCAACTGGCTTGGGGCGGCTGTGTACCTAAACCCAGGTAACTCAAGGCGGCCTCCGCTAAAATGGCAATGGCTATTTGCACCGTAGCTTGGACAATCAGGGGCGAAATAATATTGGGCAAAATGGTATGCCAAATGATGGCCAAATTACTCTGCCCTACGGCGCGGGCTGAAGTGACGAAATCCCTTTGCCAAAGGGAAAGAGAAACTCCCCTGGTGAGCCGAGCGAAAATAGGAATATTAAAAAGACCTATCGCGATCATGCTATTTACAATTCCCGGCCCAAACATAGAAGTAAACAACATAGCGCTTAAAACTGCCGGAAAGCCATAAAGGGCATCTATTAAGCGCATTATTCCTTCATCCTTCCAGCCCTTCCAATAAGCAGCCAAAGAACCTAACAGAACACCTAAAGTTAGGCCAATGCCAACGGCTACTCCCCCGACCACTAAGGAGTTCCGCGCCCCTTCCATTAGCCGGCTTAAAATATCTCGTCCATATTGATCTGTGCCCAAGAGATGCTTCAAACCAGGAGGCTGAAAGCGCTGTTCCAAATCCATGCGGTTAGGATCATGGGGAGCATAAACTAAACTGAGACCCCCGATCATTACCATGGCTAAGACTATAACTCCTCCAATGAGCAAATTGGAATTAATATAGGATAAACGCAATGCTAATCTCCTTGTCTTCGCAGACGAATCCGCGGGTCTACCAAACCATACATGATATCCACAACGAAATTTATGAAGATGATGCCGCAGGCGATTAAAATGCCCACTCCCTGGACTACAGGCAAATCTCGTTGATTTATAGCTAAGAAAATTAACCTCCCCAATCCCGGAAGGTGAAAAACATTTTCGATCACTATGGCTCCGGCTAAGAGCTCGCCCATCTGCAAACCAGCAATAGTAATCACCGGAATGAGGGCATTTCTCAAGGCATGCTTATAAACAACTATTCTTTCGGAAAGTCCCTTGGAACGAGCAGTACGAATATAATCCTCGCCTAATGCTTCCAAGAGGCAGGAACGCGTCATGCGCGCTAAAACAGCGGCCCGGATTAGGCCCAACGAAATGGCCGGAAGGAGCAAGGATTTGAATGCTCCCCAGGGCGTTTCTAACCAGGAAGCAAACCCCCCTGCGGAAAACCACTGCAGTTTAACTGCGAAAAGAAGGATAAGTAAAATTCCCGCCCAAAAAGCTGGAATAGCCAGGCCTAATTGAGAAAATACCATGACGCCGTAATCGCCCGGACCATTTCTATGGGAGGCCGCATAAATCCCCAGGGGCAAAGCAAAAAAGATGGCTAGAAGGATAGACATCAAAGCTAAAGGTAGCGTAACCTCCAAACGAGAAATAATCAAGGTACTTACCGGCAGGTCATAAGTGAGGGAATGACCGAAATTTCCTCTGAGCAAATCCCAAAGCCAATGACCGTACTGGACGATTAAGGGCTGATCCAAACCCAATTTTTGGCGTAAATTTTGTAAATTCTCCGGAGAGGCTTCAATCCCTAAGATAACTTGAGCCGGATCTCCAGGAATTACTTTCAAAACAACAAAAATAATTCCCGAAACTAATAAAAGCGTGGCAATTAAAATCAATATTCTTTTAGCCAAAAAAAGCATCATAGAAATTAGAAGTGCCCATGCTTAATTTTTCTAAAAGATTTTATTTTTGGGAGATTTTCTTATTCCTAAGGGCTTTATTTTTTGTCGTTCTTTCTTCCCCTCTCCCTTTCCACGTGGACGGGTTTTCTTTGACTATCCCGCTGGAAAAAAGATAGGATTAGACTTTTCTTAACATATTAGCTTATTTTGGAGCAAACTGCAAAAGAAGGCAGTAGGAATTATGGGAAAAACCCAATAGAGAATAAGCTTTTCTTTTTTAAATAAAATGCAGAAATTATGGAATGAGGTTTAATAATCTATTTTTGGAAAAATACCTCCGCAGCATCAGCTGCAATCGTGGGATAATTCTTCCACCAGTTCATTACTTCTTTCTTCATCGCGGGTAGAGCCGGGTAGACAAAAAGATATACGCAGACGAAATCATCGGCTAACATGCGCTGGGCCACTGCATAAATTTTCCGCCGATTTTCTTCATTCATCTCGCTCTCCGCCTGGCGGATGAGCTGCTGAAACTGGGGATTGTTATAGCGAAAATAGTATTCGGGGCGCGCGTAAATATCTATGTCAAAAGGCTCAGCATGGCCAATTACCGTCAGATCATAATCAGCGTTTTTGAAAACACGTTCTATCCATTGTCCCCATTGGAGGACCTCTAACTTTACTTTGAGGCCTACTTTAGCTAATTGGTCGGCGATTATCTCCCCCGCTCGTCGGGCGTAGGCGTAAGGTTCGGGAAGCCGAAGAACAGCCTCAAAGCCTTGGGGAAATCCTGCTTCGGCCAGCAGAAGCTTGGCTTTCTCCGGATCATATGGATATAAACCGGCTAAGTCCACATAATAAGAATTGGTGGGATCCATATGGCTGCCAATCAAAATACCATACCCAGCCACCGCGCCTTTGACCACTGCTTGGCGATCGATAGCTAAAGTAATGGCTTGGCGAACTTTTGGGTCATGGAAGGGTTTGCGCGAATGGTTCATAGCCATAATCACATCAGTTGTTGTACTTCCTTTGAGCACTTTAAAACGGGGATCCTTTTCTAGGGTCGGGACACTCTCCGGAGGCAAGTCATAAGCAATCACATCAATGTCCCCTGCTCGCAGAGCAGCTAATTGGGTACTGGGATCCGGAATGAACTTAAAAATTACTTTGTCTAAATAGGGAAGACCAGGGAGATAATAGGCGCTATTCTTAACCATGGTCACACTCTCCCCTCTCTTCCAACTCACAAATTTAAAAGGGCCCGTACCCACGGGGCTGCTCTTTAAATGTTCGCTGGCTTGGCGATGGATGATTACTGCATCTCCCCGCGCTAAATTGAAGAGAAAATTAGCGTCAAACTTTTTTAGTTTAATCTTAAAGGTTAAGGGATCTATTACTTCGATGGCCGCAATTCCTTCATAAAGCTTGCGTTGGACTGCGGCCGTGCGCGGATCCAAAAGCCTTTCTAAACTATACTTAACATCTTCTGCTGTACAGACTTGGCCATCATGAAATTTAACTTGCGGGTGCAGATGGAAGATAAACTCCTTTCCGTCCTTAGAAATCTGGTAATTTTTAGCCAAGGCAGGTACGATGCGGCCATGACGATCTATTTTCACTAATCCCTCCAAAATATTATAATGGACAACTCTTTTAATCGTGGCCGAGGGATTGGTAGTAGGATCCAGGCCAGGTGGTTCAGCGGAAAGGGCTATACGCAGGGTGCCCCCAGGGACTGGCTTTTCGGCCTCTGCTGGTGACCACCAGTTTAAGCTGATGAGCAGGCCACCAATTATTAACCAAATTATCCTCATTTTTTTAAAATTATTTTTCATCTTTGCTCAACCCTCCATTAAAGATTCTTTCTCTCGACTCCCTAATCATATTTAATGGCCAATAGAAAAAGGCCTTGAGCGGGAGCAGTCATGCCCGCCAGGCGCCGATCTTTGGCCTCTATAATCTTCTGGAAATCCGCTACAGAAATTTTCCCCTTGCCCACGTCCACCAGCGTGCCTACAATATTACGGACCATGTGCTTTAAAAAACCATCTGCTTCAATGAAGAAATCTAATAAATCACCCTCGCGCACGCACCATTGAGCCCGCCTGACTTCTCTAACCGGATAGGTAGGCTCATCATCTGCCGCCTGAAAGGAAGAAAAATCCTTTTTGCCTATTAAACACGCGGCGGCCTGCTGCAGCGCTGAAACATCCAAAGGGAAAGGAATATGCCAAGAAAAATGACGATGGATAGCAGAAGGAATTTTCCGGTTAAGAATCACATATTGATAGATCTTGTTGCGGGCATTAAATTGGGGATGAAAATCTTCTGGAACTTCTTCTACTGATTTAATTACGATATCTGGAGGCAAAAGACTATTGAGCCCCCGGAAAAAGGTTTCTAAAGGGAGCTTAGAATTAGTTTTAAAACTGGCCACCTGCCCCAAAGCATGCACGCCGGCATCTGTCCGGCCTGCGCCCAGGAGAGTCACTTGTTCGCCCGTCATTTGGAAAATTTTCTGGCCAATCTCTTCCTGGATAGTCCGCACCTGGGGCTGAATCTGCCATCCATGGTAATTTGTGCCATCATATTCGATCAACAACTTCAAGTGGCGCATAAATAAATCTTAGAGGCGCTCGACAATCATGGCGGCCCCCATACCTCCACCTACACAAAGGGTTGCTAACCCATATTTAACTTTTCTTCTTCTCATTTCATAAATTAAAGTAATCAAAATTCTCGCCCCACTGGCGCCAATGGGATGGCCCAAGGCAATAGCTCCGCCATTAACATTTACTTTCTCCGGATCCCACCCCATCACCCTATTGACATAAACTGCCTGGGCAGCAAAGGCTTCATTCGCTTCTATTAAATCTAAATCTTTAACACTCAAACCGGCCTTAGTCAAGGCTTTTTGACTCGCTGGAATTGGTCCAGTACCCATTATTTCCGGAGCTACGCCAGCCGTAGCGTAGGCCACAATGCGGACTAAGGGGTTCAACCCTAGAGAATTAGCTTTCTCCATAGACATAACAACTAAGGCAGCTCCTCCATCATTGATGCCCGAAGCATTTCCCGCCGTCACTGTGCCATCTTTCTTAAAAACAGGCTTCAAGGCCACTAAGGCCTCTAAAGTTGTATTGGGTCGCGGATGTTCATCAGTGTCAAAAATAAGGGGCGCCCCTTTTTTCTGGGGGACGTTAACCGGAATAATCTCTTCTCGAAATTTTCCTTCTTTTATAGCCTGCGCCGCTTTTTGCTGACTGGCTAAGGCAAAGGTATCCTGTTCTTGGCGGGAGACATTAAACCGACTCGCCACATTCTCAGCGGTCACCCCCATATGATAACGATTAAAGATGTCTAATAAGCCATCGTAAATCATGCCATCAACTAAAACACCATCATTCATGCGGTAGCCCCACCGTGCTCCAGGTACATAGAAAGGCGCTTGACTCATCGATTCAATTCCTCCCGCCACGATGATCTCTGCGTCTCCAGCTTTGATCGCTTGGGCGGCCATCATGACGGACTTTAATCCCGAAGCACAAACTTTATTTATCGTCGTCGCTGGCACCTCTTGCGGAATGCCGGCCTGAATAAGGACTTGGCGGGCCGGATTTTGCCCCTGCCCAGCCATGAGTACATTCCCTAAAATTACCTCTTCCACTTGTACCGGCTCAAGTCCAGCTCTTTTTAGAGCTTCCCCGACAGCAATCTTTCCTAATTCTACGGCCGGAATATCGCGCAGAGTTCCCCCAAAGGTACCTACCGGCGTGCGCGCGGCAGCAGCGATAACTACTTCTTTCATTTTTCACTTCCTCCTTCTTCTTTAAGCAATTTCATTAAAATAAAATATAATTTGGGCACTAAATTCTTTACCCTTATCTTTTGTTCAAGGAAAAGGCTAATCGGGTCTACTTTAACGAAGACTCATCTTTGATTGGCCTTTTTGACGAAGAGAATAATCAGGTAGTAGCCACTGCAGGGCCAAAGGTCTTCATCCTTTTTCAGAAATCTTGGCCAGTTTTTTGGCCATTTTTTTCTTTTGCTCTATGTTTCCAGACCGCATATACATAATTTTTTGCGCCTGGGGTGAACCAGCTCCATGCATAGACTCAGCCAAGGCGGTGCCTCCAGTCATATTTTCTATCAACCTAAGAAGGCGGAGGCGATCAGCCGTAGATATATTCTCTACCCCCTTTAAATATTTCTCCACGTACTTGCCTACTTCTGGACTTTTTAAATCATCTTCAAAAGGCATCGTGGCGATAATCCCGCCGGCCAGATCATGAGCCAACCTGGCAACTTCATAAACATTCTTCGTTACATTATATTTGGTAGTATTGGCCAAGAGAGTGTCTGGTTCCCAATTCCCCGCCTTCATCTTATGCCCCAAAGCTGAGCAAGCCACACTGCCTGCATAAATAGTCTCAGCCAGATGAGTCATCTCAGCTAATTTGTCGCGCACGTGCGAAGCCTGGGCTGTGCCCATATATTCTGCAGCTAAGGCACTAGCGCCTACTAAAACGTCAGCTAATCCTCCTTTACAACCGCCATAATTTTGCCGATGCAGAGAAGCAAATCTCTCCACCAAAATGCCTGCAAAATCATACTCTCCGCACATAAACACTCTCTCCCACGGGACGAAAACATCATCTAAGATTACCAAAGCCTCTCCTCCCACCAAGCCAAATTCGGGATTTCCTATGTCTATTCCTCCTTCCAATTTCCGTTCTTCATTGGTCTGTCGGCCGAAGATCATCGTCACTCCTGGAGCATTTACGGGCACAGCACAGGCAACAGCATAATCTTTATCTTCCGGCCGCAAAGCCTGGGTAGGCATGATAAGCATCTCGTGGGAATTCACGGCTCCAGTTTGATGGGCCTTCGCTCCCCGAATTATTAGGCCTTCATCTGATTTCTTTACTATATGGGTAAAAAGATCAGGATCAGCCTGTTGACTCGGACTCTTCGAACGATCTCCTTTGGGATCGGTCATAGAGCCAACGATCATATAGTTATTTTCCTGGATATAAATTATGAACTTTTTTAAACGTTCATGATAAGGTGTGCCATACTTCTCATCAATCTCATAAGTAGTACTATAAAGGGCATTTAAGGCATCAAACCCCACGCACCGCTGGTAGCAACTTCCTGTCTCGTGGGAAACCAGGCGGAGCATCTGCACTTTCTTAATCAAATCATCCCGGCTTTGATGAATATGGGTAAAACGATTAATCTTTTTCCCCGTGAGATGCGAAGTGGCCGTCATTAAATCTTCAAATTCAGGCCTTAACGCCAGTTCGTATGTCTTGGCCGCTGCATTAATATGCGGGATAAAAGCCGGATGCACCGTAATATCCGGCACCCTCTTCCCTTTATAATAAACCACATGGTTAAGTTTTTTTAAACTCTCAATATAATCCTCTTTCGTTCTAATCATAATTGGCCTCTTTTCCCGTTATTTTAATTTTCCCCAATACTTTTTCCTAATTGTTTCCCTTTAAGAATATTATTGGCTATGACTAACCTCATAATCTCGGAAGTTCCTTCATAAATTTCCGTAATGCGGGCGTCGCGGAAATGTCGTTCCACATTATATTCCTGGATATAACCATAACCGCCGTGGATCTGTAAAGCTTTAGTGGCAATGCGGTTGGCCGTTTCCGAAGCGAAAAGTTTGGCCATGGCTGCTTCTTTCTCATAACGCTGTTGGTGATCTTTTAGAAAAGCGGCCCTGAGCGTTAAAAGACGCGCCGCCTCCAGCTCGGTTGCCATATCGGCAATCATCCATTGAATGGCCTGAAATTTAGATAGGGGATTGCCGAACTGCGTTCTTGTTTTAGAATAAGCGATAGCTGCTTCCAAGGCGGCGCGGGCAATGCCGTTGGCCTGAGCGGCAATGCCGATCCGTCCTCCATCCAAAGTATTCATAGCTACATAAAAGCCTTGACCCACTTCGCCCAATAAATTTTCTTTGGGGACGCGGCAATCTTCCAAGATTAATTCCGCCGTGCCCGAAGCTTTGATGCCTAACTTTTTTTCCACTACGCCCACCGCAAATCCTGGAGTTTGGCAGTCCACAATGAAAGAACTGATTCCTTTGTATCCTTTGCTACGATTGGTCATGGCCATGAGAATGCAATAATCAGCCACATTCCCATTGGTAATGAAATTTTTCTTGCCATTTATCACCCAAAAATCGCCCTGAAGGACAGCTGTTGTTTTCTGCGCCGCTGCGTCTGAACCAGCTTCGGGCTCAGTTAAACCAAAGCATCCCAATTTCTTCCCCGCAGCTAAAGGAGTCAAAAATTTTTTCTTTTGTTCTTCAGTTCCAAAAGTATAAAGGGGATCGCAAACTAAAGAGTTATTCACCGACATAATTACCCCAATGCTGGCACATCCCCAAGAAATTTCTTCCAGGGCTAATACATAAGAGACTACATCTGCCCCACCGCCCCCATAGTTATCGGGAATGGCTATACCCATTAAATTCAACTCGGCCATCTTTTGAATTATTTCGGTAGGATGCCTTTCTGTCTTATCTAATTCCGGAGCTTTTGGCTTTATCTCTTTTTCCGCAAAATCATGGGCCATCTCTTGGATCATTTTTTGTTCTTCGGTCAAGGCAAAATCCATCTTTAAACTCCTTTCTTCGCCCTGCATCCCTTTTTATATCAAAAATTCAAAAGTATTTTATCATCCTGCCTGAAAAAGTCAAAGTCATTCTAATCTGACCATCAATCGCTTTTGAAATCTTTGGCTGATCTTATCTTGCCACCTTAACCTTCCCAAAATGATGATTTTAAAAGATTATTTGACAGAACTTTATAAAGAGACCAGGGGGTGAACCAGGGGAGAAGAAGGGAATATCGACGGGCAAAAGACTAAATAAAGAATTTTTTAATCTTCAATTCTTCCTGCCCCGGGGAAAAAATATATTATTAAATAATTTTTGCAGAAATTTGGTTATGTTATCTACTTAAATATTTCTAAGGAAGATCCGAAAGCCACAACCAAGCAGGAGCAATTAAAATTCGCTGGCTATCATTAGATATAATTCGGTAACCGCCCGCCTGGTTTATAAGCTGAATGGCAGGTATCTTTAGCGCTTCTTGAAAACGTAAGAGAGCAGGCGACGGCCGAGTCTGGGACAGTTTTGTTTCAATCAAGAGCAGCGGTTGGTTTTCTTGAGCCAGCAGAAAATCTACTTCCTGCTGCTCTTTATTCTTAATAAAATGGAGTGAAAATTTTCCCCAGCCCAGGTCATTCCAAATCGTCACAGCTCGATAAAGTTCCAGAGCCACCATATTCTCAAATCTGGCCGCGGGATCTTTGATGCGGGGTATGTCCCAAAGGTAGATCTTCCGCTCTTTTTGGATCGCTCTGGCAATTTGGCGAGTCCAGGGCGATAGGCTGAAGGTTAGAAATAATCTTTCGAAAATCGAGAGCCAGTTCCGGATCGTATTATAGGATAGTTTTAAGGTGCTTGATAAAGCGGGAATTGAAATAGGACTACCCACCTTCGAAGGCAGCAGATAGTAGAGGGTTTCTAAATCATTGATGGCTTGGATATTGGTTAAGTCTCTGATATCCTGGCGAATCAGTTGCTGGGAATAAGTGGTGGACCAGCGCTGGTAAGATGTTTCCCGACCCGTAAGAAAAGGTTCTGGAAAACCACTAAATCGTTCGAGGGCATTCCAAAGTTCTCTTTTTTCCCCTTCTCTTTCAGTAATAATACGCAATGGCTGCTTCTTGAATTCGCCAAGCTTCCCAGACTTACCTCCTAATTCGCTCAGGGTGAAAGGCCACAAATGAAATAAGTAATAACGGCCTGCTAAAGAGTCGCCTCCTTTTTGATAAATATCTAAACGCCCGCTTCCTGTAGCCAGAATTTTAAACTCTTGATAAAAACGATCGTAAACTCCTTTCAAGTAATTTTTCCAATTCCTATACTTATGGATTTCATCGAATATAATGAATGGTACTGAGCTATTGCGACGTTCGATCTCTTGAAAAAAGAAAGGATTTTCCACCAGACTTATTCGGTCCTCGGGAATATCCCAATTTATATACATGTGATTGACAAATTCTTGGGCAATCATTTTGGCCAATGTCGTCTTGCCACTCTGGCGCGGTCCAGCTAAAAAGATCATCGCCTTTTCAGCCGCCAGTTCCCTCCACACGTTTAAATACAGGGATCGTAACTTCATGCTGACATTTTTTCATGGCCATGAAAAATAGTCAGGATTAGATCAATTGAAGGCATACTTGCTATAAATTTTCTCGATCGCTTAAATTTTATGCCTCTTTCTCCCTGGGATCAGTGGTCGTTACACCAGCGGATGGATGGTCATCATTACGACTTGTTATCAATTTTTTCAACTCTATTCAACGAGGGAAATCGCCTCGCTCCTCTTGCTCCTAGGCCATAATAAAAGCTGGCCGCGGAAACAGCTGGCAAAGATAGAAAGGAGCGGGATTACGCTGAGCTGGAAATTAAACCTTGACAAATAACAATTGAGAAAGTTAATTTAAATTTGAGTTAGCTGGATTTAAAAAATTTGGCGGGGGTGCCCAATGACTAAAAAGGCAATCATCGTAGCGAGCCATATTTTAATCTTCATATTTGGTATAGTTTTACTTACACCCAAGATGCTTGCGGCAGGAACCAAGGAAATTTTTGCCCCCCTCTTTAGCTCAGAAAAATTTTATCCCTTTATTAGCCCTCGAGAAATTCCTGCAGTGGGAGAAATAATTGGTAGCCAAGAGGGAGCTGTAAATTTGACAGCCGGAGATGTAATTTATATCCAACTGGCCCCGCCCCAAAAAGCTAAACCCGGTGATCACTTTTTAGTTGGACGATATTCAGAGCCAATCATCCATCCCCAAAACAAGAAAGATATGGGGCGTATAGTATATATTCCCGGAGAGATAGTTGTTTTAGCAAGGGAAGGTAATATCCTTACGGCTAAGATCCATAAATCCTCCCAGCCCATTTATGGCGGAGATAAAATTTATTCTCCCCCTCTTCTTTCCCCTGAAGAAACAGCGCCCAGAACTAATCAAAAAATTACAGGGCAAATAATGCTCTCTTTAGATAAATCTGAAAACATTACGTTAAAAGAATATGTATTCATCGACCGCGGAAGTCAGCATGGCTTAATTACCGGTACTATCTTTAAAATTTACCGCACCGGTCATTTGGGGGATAAATTTCTGACCCATAAAAGCAATCAAATACCGAAATATAAAATAGGTGAAGCAGTGGCCATATCGGTCCAGAAAGAGAGTTCTACCGCTCTCATTATAAATTCTTCCCACGAGATCTTCCCTGGAGATGAAGTAGTGGCCGAATTCGAATGAACTTTCTATAAGGAAAGATTATTCTCTGAAAAAAAGATGGCTTACAGGGAGGGCGTTAGTCTCAAATCGCCATCCCTTTTTTAGTCAAAATTTTGGGCATAAAAGTGGAACAAGATCTCTATTATAAATTGGCTCTATCCTTAGCTCCTGGTGTGGGCAGCATTATTTATAAGCGCCTCGTGCAAACTTTCGGTAATCCTGAACTTGTCTTTCGGGCCCCACTCCGGGAGCTAAAAAGAGTAGAAGGCGTTGGGGAAAAGGTGGCAGAGGACCTTAAAAAATTTGCTTGGCAACCTTTGGTAGAAAAAGAACTATCTTTGGCCGAAAAAATGGGGGTGAGGATTATATCTTGGGATAATCTCGATTATCCTCCCAGCTTAAAAGAGATATATGACCCCCCACCTGTTCTCTACGTCTTGGGTAAAATTTTGCCCCAAGACCAGAAAGCCATCGCCGTAGTGGGTTCACGCAATCCCACTACTTATGGCAAGGGTGCTGCTGAAAGAATTGCTTCTGGATTGAGTCGGGCTGGCCTAACAGTTATTAGCGGATTGGCTAGGGGAGTTGATTCTTGCGCGCATCGTGGAGCTCTTCAGGCCGGTGGACGGACTATTGGCGTCTTAGGCTGCGGACTGAATATTATTTATCCTCCCGAAAATAAAGAATTATATAAGCAAGTGGCCGGGCACGGAGCTGTGATCACGGAATTTCCCTTTAATACACCACCAGATAAAGATCACTTTCCTATCCGCAATCGGCTTATTAGCGGACTGGCCTTGGGCGTAGTTGTGGTGGAAGCCACTTTGCGCAGTGGGTCTTTAATTACCGCGCGCTTCGCTCTGGAGCAAGGAAGAGAAGTTTTTGCTGTGCCCGGCAATATAGAGATCTCCCGGAGTGAAGGCACTAACAGGCTTATTAAAGAGGGAGCAAAGTTGGTTTTGCGCGCTGAGGACATATTAGAAGAATTCCTCGCCCTGCAGGATGTCTCCCCTCCTGCGGCACCGCCCAGGGAACCTGATTTAACGGTGGAGGAGAAAAAAATTTATTCCCTCTTAGGAAGGAGTCAACCCTTGCATATTGACCAAATTTCGGCTCAGAGTGAACTGGCTAGTTCCAAAGCTCTGGCTATTCTCCTTTCCCTGGAGTTAGCCGGACACGTTAAGCAGCTCCCGGGCATGAACTTTATCAAGGCCTAATTGGCCTTTACTTATGAAGCTAAAGTCAAAAGAAAAGGAACGAAGGAAAATAACCATTGGAAATGGGCCTTAAAATTTCCGCGACTATTCTTGATGCAAAGGAGTTTGCATGGGTAAGTCATTAGTGGTTGTGGAATCTCCAGCCAAAGCCCGCACCATCGCTAATTATTTGAAGGGCGATTGGGTGATCAAAGCATCTATTGGCCATGTAAAAGATCTACCTGAAAATAAGCTGGGGGTCGATATAGATAATGGCTTTATACCTCAGTATCAAATTATTAAGGGAAAAGCGAAAGTCCTGAAAGAAATAAAGAAAGCTGCCGAGCAGACGGATGCCGTTTACTTGGCCACTGATCCCGATAGAGAAGGAGAAGCCATAGCCTGGCACATCGCTGAAGAATTAAAAAAACCGTCGAACAAGGTGCATCGCGTTCTCTTTAATGAGATCACCCCCCAGGGAGTGCAAGAGGCTATGCGTCATCCGGAGCGCCTTAATAGAGATAAATATGAAGCTCAGCAAGCCAGGCGTATTCTTGATCGGTTAGTAGGTTATATGATTAGCCCCTTGCTCTGGGAAAAAGTGCGCCGCGGTTTGAGCGCTGGCCGGGTCCAGTCGGTCGCTGTCCGCCTAATTTGCGATCGCGAAAAAGAGATAAAGAATTTTATCCCCCAGGAATACTGGACCATTCATGCCCAGCTGGCGGCAAGCACACCGCCACCTTTTATCGCCAACTTAATCCGCATTGATTCCCGCAAAGCGGATATTAAGAATGAAGAAGAAGCGCAAAAAATCCTGCAAGATCTCTCCGGTCGTCCTTTTTCCGTAGTGGAAGTGGAAAGGAAAGAACGGCGGAAGAACCCTCCGCCTCCTTTCATTACTAGTCAATTACAACAAGAGGCCTGGCGCAAACTGCGGTTTCCTGCCAAAAAGACTATGTCATTAGCCCAGCGACTCTATGAAGGAGTTGACCTTGGCCAAGAAGGTCCTGTGGGACTCATTACTTATATGCGCACCGATTCCTTCCGCATTGCCCCTGGAGCCCTAGCCGAGGTGCGCGCCTTTATTCGCCAAAAATATGGAGCAGAATATCTACCCGAAAATCCCAATGTCTTTAAGAGCAGAAAAACAGCGCAGGAAGCCCATGAGGCCATCCGGCCTACGTCGGTAAAGCGCGACCCCGAATGCGTGAAACCTTTTCTGGAAAAAGATCTCTTGGCCCTTTATGAATTAATCTGGAATCGTTTTGTTGCTTCTCAAATGAACCCGGCCATCTTCGACCAAACTACGGTGGATATTCAAGCAGGAAAGTATCTCTTTCGCGCGAGCGGCTCTGTTCTCTTATTTCCTGGATTTATGGCCTTGTATATCGAGACCCCTGATGAAAATAATGGTTCGGAGGAACAACAAGAAGAAAAACTCCCACCGCTGACCGCGGGTGATGTTTTGCAGCTTCTGGAACTGAAACCCGAGCAACACTTCACTCAACCCCCGCCCCGCTATACCGAAGCCACCCTTATTAAAGAGCTGGAAGAAAAAGGTATTGGCCGGCCCTCCACTTATGCCACTATTTTAGATAATATCCAGGAAAGAAAATATGTGACTAAAGTTAAAGGGCGTCTGCACCCCACTGAATTAGGCTGTTTGGTCTCTGACTTGCTCGTCGAAAATTTTCCAGACATCCTCGATGTCCAATTCACGGCTCAGATGGAGGAAGAATTAGACAAAGTGGAAGAAGGCCATCTTTCATGGGGGCAGGCTTTAGAAGATTTTTATGAGCCTTTTCAAAAAAACTTGGAGACGGCCCGCGCAAAAATGCAGGATTTGAAAGGGCAAGGAGTGCCCACCGAGCTAAAGTGCGAAAAATGTGGAGGTTCTTTAGTCATTAAGCTTGGCCGACATGGACAATTTTTAGCCTGCGCTAATTACCCCAAATGCCGCAATACGAAGGAATTCCGCCGAAATGAAGATGGCGGGATTGAAGTAATTGAGCCCGAGAAGCTGCCCGAAAAATGCGAAAAATGCGGGGCTCCCATGGTGCTCAAAAATGGGAGATATGGAAAGTTTTTAGCCTGTTCTCACTATCCCCGCTGCAAGAATACTAAAAAAATCTTGCTCAATGGCGAAGGGAAATTCGAAGTTGCACAAGAGGAAGAAAGTAATGAAAATTGCCCCAATTGCGGAGCTTCTATGGTTATCAAAACAGGGAGGTTTGGAAAATTCTTGGCGTGCTCTAATTATCCCACTTGCCAGACTACCAAAAAGATTGCCGGTGGAGATTCAGAGACCAAACCTAACGACCCCGAGTTTACCGGGGAAAATTGCCAACAGTGTGGAGCCCCCTTAGTTTTCCGGCGCGGTCGCTACGGGCCCTTCATCGCCTGCAGCAATTATCCCCGCTGCCGCTTCACCAAAAAGGAATCAGCCTCCAGCATGGAGGAAAAGTAAAAATATTATTATTTCACTAACCAAATACCCACCACGATAAAGACGGTTCCTATAACTCTCGACCAGGTCAACCCTTCTTGGAGAATGAGCCAACTTAAAAGTACGGTTATCAAAGGATAGGTGGCACTTATCGGCACTACTAAAGAAGCTCCGCCTAAGCGCAGAGCATGATAATAAGTCCAAAGTCCTAAGGCTCCGCCGCAAATGCCACTTAAACCAAAAAGCAGAATAGTACGCCCTTCCAGGGTGGCCATATTAGTCAAGCTGCCCGTGATTAAGCCCAGGAAGAGGAGCAGTCCCGTAAGGATAAATTGACGCACCATTAACCCGGTAAGCGGAGCTGTTTTGCCCAAAGCTAACTTATCAAAGATAGCGGCCACCCCCCAGAAAAAGGTCGTGGCCAGTAAAAACAAAGGAAGTTTCATAACCACCTCTTCTCGGACAAATTCTTTCTCTCTAAATAAAAGAGGCGGCCCCTTGAGCCACCTCTTATCCAAAGGGAAGTTTTCAACTTCTTGCTTTATTTAAAAAGCTATTTCGGGGATAGATAAAGCACTGCGGTTGCCGCTTAATATGGTTGTGGCGCGCGCCTGGACATGGGGCAAAATATTGGTGACGAAAAACTCTGCGTTAAAGATCTTGCCCTTATAGAAGGCGGCCTCGGTCTGTTCCTCAATCAATTTGCTCTGTGCTCCGGGAGTGGATGCTCCATACTTATCAAAAATAGCCTGTAATTTTTCTTGCGCAATCAACGCTTGTTGAATAAGTAGATAAGCCAATTCTACTTCCCCAAACATCTCCAGGTAGGGAGAGGCATATAGCATAGGAAAGAGGATATCTCCGCCAGCGGCAGCTTTGCCAAAGCTCATGGAGACATTGACCAAAGTATTCTTCGCCTGTTCTAATTGCAAGACGGCAGCTCCCATTTGGCCATGACTTTTATACTTTTCTATAAATTCATTAATCTCTTTCATCCAACCCAGGAAGAGAGCACCTTTCTTTAAAGAAAGTTTCCGCCCCACTAAATCCATAGCTTGAATGCCGTTAGTCCCTTCATAGATCGAAGTTATTTTTACATCTCGACAAAGCTGCTCTACTGGATACTCGCCACAATAGCCATACCCACCATGAATCTGAATGGCCCATTCCGTTAAGCGGAAGGCTATATCAGTGGAATAGGCTTTAACTACAGGGATTAGCAGCTCTACCATATTTATACAGAATTCTTTCTCTTGCGCGTCAGTGGCTACTTTCGCTAAGTCGGCATAATATGCCGCTCGATATATCAAAGCCCGCAAGCCTTCTGTGTAGGCTTTCATCGTCATGAGCATCCGCCGCACATCGGGATGCTTAATGATGGGCACGCGCGGAGCTGTGACATCTTTCATTCGGGTAATCTCAACTCCCTGAATTCTTTCTTTGGCATATTTCAAAGCATAAAGATAGGCTAAGTTACCCAGAGCAAATCCTTGTAAACCAACACCCAGGCGAGCTTCATTCATCATCTGGAACATAAGCTGAATTCCCTGCCCTTCTTGTCCCAAAAGGAATCCATGACATCTGCCTTCATCTCCGAAATTTAGGGTACAGGTGGCCGATCCCTTAATGCCCATCTTATGTTCGATCCCTCCACAATTTACATCATTGGGTTCCCCCAAGGACCCATCAGGGTTAATGCGCATTTTGGGCACAATAAAGAGGCTCAAACCCTTGATTCCTGGAGGAGCATTCTCCGTGCGCGCTAAGACCGCATGAATGATATTTTCGGCCATGTCGTGCTCCCCTGCCGTGATAAAGATCTTGGTCCCTTGGATCAAGTAATGATCGCCATCTTTTTTGGCCACGGTTTTGATATCCCCCACAGCACTACCAGCCTGAGGTTCAGTGAGACACATAGTGCCTGTCCATTGGCCACTATACATCTTTTCCAGATACAATTTCTTTTGTTCAGGAGTGCCGAAGCTTTGAATCAAATTCGCAGCTCCACGGGTTAAGCCCGGGTAGGTGGTAAAGGAACAGCAAGCGCCCACAAACATCTCGGCAGCGGCTAGGCCCACCGTTTCCGGCAAACCTTGTCCCCCAGCTTCCGCATCCACCGAAGCGGCAATCCAGCCTCCTTCACAATATTTCTTGAAAGCTTCGTGAAAGGCAGCAGGTACTTTCACTTTTCCTTTTTCATAAGTACATCCCTCTTTATCGGAAATGGGATTTAAAGGAGCTATAACTTCGGCAGCTAATTTAGCTGCTTCTTCCAGAATCATATCAAAAGTCTCCCTGGAAAAGTCTTTGAATTTATCGAATCCGCAAAGACGCTCGATGCCCAATTGCTCATATAAGACAAAACGAATATCCCTCATGTTTATCGGGAATGAACCATTGCTCATGGGCTCCTCCTTAAAAAGTTTATTAAACTTCCCCTCTCTCTTATGGCCGCAATTCTACGGCAAAATTTATTAATTTGTCAAGAAAATTCGAATTCATACTATTCGTAAACGAAATATAATGCGTCCGGCCTCTTTATAAGTCTTCCGCTGGAGCCGGATGCGGCACCAATCTTGCTCCTTGGTGAGCCTGCTCAGCTTTTACGCCAAAAAGGCCCAAAATTCCCGGAACCTCCCTAAAAGGCGGCTTAGTCCAGGTGTTTCGCCTTTTTTCCATTTCTTCCGCCGAAACTTCCACTTGCAACGACCTCTCTGGTAAACTGATGGTAATAATATCTCCATCGCGCAATAAAGCCAGAGGTCCCCCAATGGCTGCTTCCGGAGAAACCTGACAAACACCCAGACCCCGGGCAAAGCCGGAGAACCGCCCATCAGTGACCACCGCTACTTTTCCTTCCAGGCCCATCCCTACCACACCAGCTAACAGCGCATAAATATCGGGCATGCCTGCGATCTCCTTAGGTCCAGCATAGCGGATCACCAACACCTCCCCCTCTTTTATCTGCTCACCTCTTAACGCGGCCAAAGCCTCTTCCTGAGAATTGAAGCAGCGAGCCGGACCGCGATGATAAGGAATGGTATTGTTTAGCATGCGCGCCAAAGAACTAATCGGAGCTAAGTTGCCCTTCAATACCGCAATCCCTCCATGAGGAAGGAGGGGCTCTTTTAAGGAAAAAATAGTGCGCCTATTTTTCTTGGCCAATGATACTCCTAAATTTATCCAATCCTGGAGAGTTCTTCCTCCCACGGCTCTGGCCTGATGGTGAAGGAAGGGCTGCAATTCAGCCATCAGGGCCGGAATTCCGCCATCTTCATGAAAATCTGGCAGATAATACTGGCCCACAGGTTGCACATTAGCCAGACAGGGAGTTGTCCGGCTGAATTCGTCCACTTTTTGAATATTTATATACTTCTCTAAGCCTAACTCGCGGGCCAAGGCCAGGATATGTAGGATGCCGTTCGTGGACCCTCCCAAAGCCAAGCAAACCCGGAGCATATTTTCCAAATTTTCGCGCCCCATTACTTGGCGGGCCCTCTCTCTTTGAAACACCATCTGCACGATAACTTCTCCCGAAGCTTTGGCCAATCTTAGTCTTTCTGCAGAAATAGCCCGAGCTGTAGCGGCCAAGGGCAAGGTCAAACCTACGGCTTCCGCCAAACATTGCATAGTATTAGCCGTGCCCATGATTGAGCAGGCTCCAGCCGACGGACAGACGACATCTTCTAAGGCTTCGATAACTTTTAAATCAGCTTTTCCACTGGGCAAGGCGCCAAAAATTAGCTCATCCAAATCCGAAAGCGTTACTCTCCTTTCCTCAAATCTTCCTACCTCCATACATCCGCCGGGAAGGATGAGACAGGGTAGATCCAAGCGGGCCGCCGCTAATAAGGCACCGGGCACAACCTTGTCACAAGAGACTATGATGACCAGACCATCGAAGATCTGTTGCTCAATTATGGCCTCTATGTCAAAAGCAAAAAGGTCTCTGGTGGGAAGATCATAGCGCATAGAGGGCTCTCCTAAGCTGGCCGTGGGACATTGGGAAATAGCTGTAAACTCAAGGGGCGTTCCGCCGGCCTTCCAAACTCCATCGCGCACTAAGCGCGCTAATTTATCAAGATGATAATGACCAGGGCATACTTCTCCCCAACTATTCACAATGGCAATTAAAGGGCGTGAGAGATCGGCGGTGGTGTAGCCCATTGCTTTATAAACTGCGCGCCGATGTGCCCCTGATGACCCGTGGTAATATCTCTTGGTCCGCCATTCATCGTGCTCTTTCATTCTGCTTTCCTTTCTTTTTAAAATTAAGGCTTAAGAGATGCTGAAACTTTAAGAATTTAAGTCTTTTAATTATACCAGCCAATTAAGAATTTCTCGATTAAAAATTTTTTTCCTGCGCGATTCCGACCCTGCTCGATCCTGAGAAAGAACCAAAGGCTAATTTGAATGAGCCTCTTTCCCATCCGTCTCCATTAACCATTGATTAAAGGAATCAACGGTCTGACCGATTCTCACTGCGCTATTAAACTATTACTTTTAAAATCTCTTTTGATTGGGCAGCTCTCTGTGCTATATTTTTATTTAAAGAGAAGGGCTTGAAATTTTATTATTTGAAATTCTGCAAAGAGAAAGGACCAAATGAGCAATGCCCGATTTGCACGTTAAAATTAGAGAGATGACTTTAAAAAACCCCATTATCATTGCTTCTGGAACGCCTACTTACGGCTCCAGCATGGTCAAGAAATGCATCCAAAGTGAAGCCGCCGCCTTTGTGACCAAAACTCTCTGTTATACCGAATGGCTCCAAAAACAACCTCGCCCCCGCTGGTATATGGCCTATCCCCAAGCGGCCGATGAGGCGGGTTATTTTTCCCTTTACTCCACGGAACGTCTCAATCCTACTCCTCCTGAAGAATATATTCCCAAGATGAAAGAACATATAAAGGAAGCCCATGATTTTGAGGTCAAAGTAATCGCTTCTATCGCCGGAACAGATCAAGAAACCTGGTCCAGATTGACCGACCTGGTGACCGAAAGTGGGGCTGATCTGATCGAACTTAATCTGCAATGTCCCCACGTGGAAAAGGATCAGCCCACGGGAATGATCGCTGGCCGCAATCCGGAGCTCTGCGAAGCTATTTGCCACTTAGTGCGCCAGAGAACGCCACTGCCCATAATTGGTAAGGTGGTAGGGGAGGGAATCGATCCCATCTTAGTAGCCCGCAGCATGATCGCTGGGGGAGTAGATACCGTAGTTCTGACCGGCCGGTTTCAAGGACTTTATTTAGATATCGAAACGGAACAGCCTATTCTCTGGGGAGGTATGGGTGGCTACGGAGGATTCTGGCAAGCCCCTATTACCCGCAAGTGGTTAGTTAGGGCAGTGGAGGCCAAATTACCTAAGCCTTTGATCGGCGGAGCAGGGATAGGCTCTTATGAGGACATAATTTCCTATATCCTCTGTGGAGCTACCGCCGTGCAAGTTTGTACAGCCGTAATTGTTTATGGACATAAAATTATTCGCCGGTGGCTCAGACAAATCTCTGGCTGGATGGAAACAAAAGGATACAATTCCCTATCCGATTTTATCGGGCGCGCGGTCGCCAAAATTGTTCCTCCCAGCCAAATCTCCGGGGCTAGGCATTATTTATCAAAAATAAATGTTAATTCATGTCAAAAGTGCTTGCGCTGCCTGGAAGCCTGTCCTTATGAGGCCATTTTTGTCCAAGAGCAGAACCTCTTTGTCCACCCGGATAAATGTGATGGCTGTCGTCTTTGTGTAGCTCTTTGCCCGGTTGGAGCAATAGAATTTTTTGAAAGATAAGCTTGTCCAGGTGACCTTTTAAGAAGAATAATAATATAAGGATGGAAAATGCCTGCCACTGTTTCTTTAGTAAAAGGCAAAAAGGGGAAGGATATAAATGAAGTGCGCCAGATGATGGCCGAACTTTTGGCCCTCCTTGGCTCGCCAGCCCAAATTATCCCTCGGGGGAGCAAAGTATTAATTAAACCAAATCTTACCGCGGAGGAGAATCTTTGGGAAAGAGGAGGGCATACCAGCCCTCTCTTTATGCAAGCTTTGATTGAGGAAATCCAAAAAGCAAATCCAGCTGAAATAATTATTGCGGAAGGAACGGCCATTGGGTTAGATACTAAAAAAGCCTTTGCCGCCAATGGCTATGAAGATGTGGCCCGCCGCACAGGCGCCCGCCTCATAGATCTTTATGATGGAGAATACGATGAAGTGCCTACTCCTCCAGGAAGTATGCTGAAAACTATCTCTATTACCAAAGCTGTACGGGAGGCTGATTTTTTCATAAATGCCCCGGCTATGAAAACGCATGTGGCCACCACCATCACGGTAGCTATGAAGAACCTAAAGGGCACAACCACTTATGCGGAAAAGAAGCGATTCCATTATTATGGCCTAAATAAAGCAATTGCCGAACTCAATGCCATTTTAAAACCTCACTTAAATGTAGTGGATGGCCTTATCGCCATGGAGGGAGATGGACCACTGGCTGGTATTCCTGTCGGCTTAAATCTTTTAATGGCTGGGAATGATGCGGTAGCCGTAGATACAATTGCCGCGCGCATCATGGGTATTGATCCGGAGGAAGTCCCTGCTCTTTCTTTTGCCCAAAATATGGGTTACGGAATAAGGGATGAAAAAGAAATTAAAATTTTAGGCGCCTCTATTGCGGAAGTCTCTCGTCCATTCCGCCGGGCCTCAGCTCCTTTAGAAATTAAATATCCAAATATCTCTTGGCAAGATGGCCAAGCTTGTGACTTTTGTCGCAATGTTCTCCGTCTCGCTTGGCAACGGTTAACCGCGATGAAAATTCCGGTAGAGAAATTTCCTCCCTTAGAAATAATTATAGGCCCAGAAGGGAAAATAAACGACCGTTCTCCTAATTTAAAATTACCCCTGGGAAGATGCCAAAAAGGAAACAAGAACTTTCCCCATTATGTCCCTGGCTGTCCGCCACAGGTCTTTTTGCTCGTGGATGAATTGCAGGAAATTCTAAATTTACCCCGCCGTTTCGGGCCCAAAAAAGATTTTATATTGGATTAAAGGAGCGTTATGGAAGAATACCCTATGGCCATAATTAGAGCACCGGGGGAGGTAGAATTTATAAAAAAGACTCTTCCGTCTTTGGGTCGCAATGAGGTCTTAATCAATGTCAAGGCCTGCAGCATCTGCGGGGGAGATATGCACTTATATCGGGGGAAACACCCTTTGGCTTCTCTGCCCGCAGCAATCGGCCATGAACTGGCCGGAGAAGTAATCAAGAAAGGATCCGGCGTAAGCAAAGTTAACCTTGGGGATCGCGTCGTGGTTGAACCAGTGATTACCTGTGGTCACTGCTTCTTCTGCCGCCGCGGCCAATACCATCTTTGTCAAAATATTGCTTATCAATATAGTGCTGGTCAAGGTGGTTTTACACCTTATTTTATTACTGCTGAAAAATGGGTGCATCAGCTTCCGGATTCTCTTTCTTATGAAGAGGGTGCGCTCATCGAGCCGTTAGCCGTCGCCGTGCACGCGGTGCGCCAAGCAGAGGTAGAGATAGGACACCAGGTAGCTATTTGGGGGGCGGGAGGAATTGGCCTTTTTCTTCTGCAAGTAGTTAGGGCTGCGGGAGCTAATTCCGTTTTTATCATTGATATTCAAGACCATCGCTTAAAGCTTGCGCAGGAATTAGGAGCGCTTTGGGCTATAAACCCAGAAAAAGAAGACCCCGTGGCCAGAATTTTCCATGAAACAAGAAGCTTGGGCGTTGACCGATCTTTTGAAGCTGTAGGCTTAGAAAAAACCTTACGCCAGAGCGCTGAATGCTTGAAGAAGGGAGGAATCTGCGTCTTAATTGGCCTCTTCGAGGACCCCTGGGAAGCAAAATTCCCGGTAAATCATTTTGTGCAAAAAGAAATTCAGATGCGGGGCAGCCGGGGTTATTGCTGGGATTTTCAAATTGCTCTTGATCTCGTCCGGGCCGGAAAGGTAAAATTGGCACCCCTCATCTCTCATAGCCTTCCATTATCTGACCTACCTAAAGCTTTTGAGCTCCTTTTAGATCCTAAACATAAGGCAAATAAGGTTGTGGTTCAAATTTAATGCTTGTGGCTCTCCAAGGCTTGTTGCCAATGATTAAAAAATGGAAATAAACTCATCTGGAATATAATATGGTGGGCAGCCATAATACTAATTCTGGGAAAATGGTTAAAAGCACGACCAGAATGCCTGCGGGAATTAAAAAAGGAATAGTTCCGGCAAAGATATAAGTTATTTCGTATTTAGGTACAACGCCCTTGAGCACAAATAAATTGAGACCAAAGGGCGGAGTTACTAAACCTATTTCGGCCAGAACCACATAAGTAACCCCAAACCAAATAAAATCAAAACCCAGATTTTTTATAATCGGAGCCACAAAAGGCAGAGTTAAGACAAGCATGGAGAGGGCATCAAAGAAACAGCCCAGAATTAAATACATAAGGCAAATAACCGCGAATAAACCATATTTCCCCAAAGGCAATCCGGTCATAAAATTCGCAAAGGCCTCCGTAAGGCCAATATACTGGAAGACTTGGCCCAACATGCGCGCAGTGAAAAGGACAAAGGCAATCATGGCCGTTATATTTACCGCTGTTAACATACTTTCCCTTAAGGCCACCCAGGTCATTCTTTTGTAAATAAGAGAAAGGACAATGCTCAGCAGAGCTCCCAAAGAAGCTGCTTCCGTAGGTGTCATAATCCCACCGAAAATAGTCCCCAAAACTATGCCAATGACAATCATAAATGGGAGGAGATCTAAGGAAGCTTTTATTTTTTCGCTAAGGGAACTGGCCTTTCTTTTCGGCGCCAATTGGGGATTCCGCATCACTAAAATCGAAACTGTACCAATAAAGAAAAAAGTTAAAATTATTCCTGGAACAATTCCTCCGGCAAAAAGCCGAGCCACAGAAACGTCCTGCCAACCGCCATAAACAATCATAATAAGGCTTGGGGGGATGAGCACGCTTAGAGTGCCGGAGATGGCAATAGCTCCTAAGGAAAGTTTAGTATCATAGCCAGCTTTTTCCATCTCGGGGAAGCAAATCTTACCAAAAGTCGCCGCCGCGGCCAAACTCGATCCGGAAATAGCGCCAAAGATAGCGTTGGCCACGATCATCGCGGAGGCCAGACTTCCCGGAATATTTCCCAAGATTTTTTCTGCACCCCGAAAGAGGGAGCTAACGATCCCGGTATTGGCATAAATTGAGCCCATGAAAATAAAAAGGGGAATAGCCGTAAAAGTAAAAGAATTCATCATTTCAAAAGCGCAGCGGGGAAAGTAGTCCAAAGGCTGCTGCACAAAAAAGATAAGGCCAATTCCGGCCATTATGCCCATAGCGGGCGCGATCTCCACACCCACAGCTAATAAGAGAATAAGGCCACCCAGCAAGACAAAAGCAGCTAATTCTAAAGTCATCTTATTTTTTCCTCAAGATCCTCCCCTACCCTGATCTTAACTACACCTTTGACCACCTCAACAAATAGGACCAGAGTAAGAATAACAAAACCTATAAAAACGGTTAATTGGGGCCAAAATAAGGGAATTGTTAGCCAGGTTGGCGATCTGAGATCAATTTGCCGGGCATAGACCACCATTTTAAAGCCCACTCTAACCATTTCCATCATGAAAATTAGAATTAGAGTTAAGCTCCCAAGCCTCAACCAATTAGATATCCTTATGGGAAGTCTGCTCACCAATATACTAATACGTACATGCCCACCCTGTCTCCAGGTATAGGCCAGGCCGAGATATGATAGAGCCACGAGCATATAAGCACTAAACTCATCAGCCACCATGAGCGGCTGGTGGAGAAAGTACCTGGTAATCACTTCGATTACTACCAGAATCATCATCGCAGGTACCAACCAACCAGAAATGTACCCGCCGCTATCCGCTATCTTTTCAATGGCAAAATTTAATCGCTTCATTTTTTTGAACAATCAGAGGGTTTTCATAATTTATTTATTTTTCTCTTTTCCGCCACTCTCCTCGCTGCTAATTGAGGAGAGTGGGGAGAAGACGAAAGGACTTCTTTAGGAAGAGAGTTTACTTCTTGAGCATAATTTTGGCACCGCCGGCATAATCAGCCGCAATGCTCAAGATTTGCTTTCCATATGGGCCAGCCCGCTCCAACCATTTACTGATTACGGGCCGGGTCACTTCACGGGCTTTATCTATCTCGGCCTGGGCAGGCTGGCTAACTTTCAACCGGCTAACTTTCACGCCTATATCTGATTGCAAGTGATCACACCAACCACCATAAACTGCTTGCCCCTGCATCTCTTTCCCTGTATCTAAGAGGATTTTCTGCAGGTCAGCCGGCAAAGCTTCGAACTTAGCTTTGTTAACAATTAACATGCCACTGAATATTGACTGAGCCTTCCAGTAGCTTATATGGGTGCAAACATCTGGTAAACCAAACCCCAATCCCCAGCCACGGGAAGTTTGGATGGCATCCACTGTTCTTCTCTTTAAGGCTTCCAGGATTTCTGCTGTGGGAATACTAATGGTCGAGGCACCCATATATTGGAGAGCAAGGTTGGGAAATAAACCGGCAGTTCTAATTTTAAGACCTTTAAAATCAGCGAGGGTGGGAATTGCCTTATTAGCGAAAATGCCATCAAGAGATTCAACAACGATATCAGCTATCTTTATTAGCCCTTTTTCGCCGTAGGTCTTCCTTTCGATCTCTACCATTCTCGGGTCGTTTATGAAAGCCTCATATTCAAAGATGCTATCCCAGAGGAAGGGCAAACAATAATCCCATTGGGGGAATGTTCCTGCCAACCAGGGCGTCCTCTCCCAACCAATATCCACCCGACCGGCAATGACTGCATGAATTACTTCATTGGGAGGATAAAGGCCTACTTTGGTATCCAGAATAAAGCGCCCTCCCGAATTTTTTTCTAAAAGTTTTTGGAAGCGCGGGTAAGGATGGAATGACCAGCTATTGGCGGCTGGCCCAGGGTTCGTGGCAAAAACCCAGGTAACTTTCTGGCCAGGCTTGGTTGCCTGCGCCTGGCCGACGGCCGGGAAGAAGAAAAGTCCCAAGGCAAAAATTAAGATCAAGCTTAATGCACTGGTTAAGAATCTACTCTTTTTCATGCTATCTACCTCCTTTAAAAAATTTTATTATTTATTTAGCCCCATTTTGCCAGAGTATATTGAATACATGCTTTTCTGTCAAGTTTCTTTCGCCAATCACGAAAATGCCCTCCTCTTCCTTTTATTCTTAAATTATTCCTAATAACTCCTTGGCTTTAAGCACAGCGGAAGCAGCATCCGGAGCATAGCCATCAGCCCCGATAGAATAGGAGAAGTCTTCAGTAATCGGCGCTCCACCTACCATAACTTTAACTTTTTGGCGGAAACCTTGTCCTTGCAAATATTGAATTGTTCTCCCCATAGCTCCTTGAGTAGTGGTTAAAAGAGCAGACATACATAAAAGATCGGGTCGATACTCTTCTACTGCCTGGCCAAACTTTTCCGGCCCCACGTCAGTCCCTAAATCATGAACTTCAAAGCCAGCTCCTTCCATCATCATTATTACTAAGTTTTTACCGATATCATGAACATCGCCTTGCACTGTCCCAAAAACTACTGTAGCTTTTGCTTGTACTCCTTTATCCACAATAAATGGCCGCAGAACATGCATACAACTTTGCATTGTTTTAGCTGAAAGCAACATCTCAGGAATGTATAATTCTCCAGCAGAAAATTTTTGGCCGACGATATCCATGGCGGCGATTAATCCCGCATCAATTATTTCTTGGATATCGAGGCCAGCCTGTATAGCCTGCCCAGTTACCTCCGCTGCCTGATTTATATCGCCGACAATTATCAAATTTTTTAATTTTTCCAAAGAAAACATTTCCCCTCCTTTTAAAAACTTATCTTTTTATCTTAGACAACCATTTTTTTTCAATCTCCCGAACACTCTCCAAACCAGAATCGTCCGTTCTTGGCTGGAGAGGTTTCGCCAGGATCTTTTCTACCCTTTGCTGAGCACTCTCTTCTAAAGATAATGATCCTTGTTTCTCCCAGACACTTCGACGGTGACGGTTGACCAAAGATAAATTTAAAAGCTCACGACGAAAATGTTTTAGAGTAAAATCTGAGCTTAGATAATTCGCTTGTGAACGCATCTGCTCGATAAGCTCCAAAGCCATTCTTTCTTTATCAACCTCTATTCCTTGTCTTACCCTTTGAAAGGCACCAATGATCTCGTTATCTATCACTGCTTGTTCCAAAGAAATTGCCCGTGTAAACTCTAAATTGCCAGCTCCCCAGATAATATTGGCTCCTCCCAAGAACTGAACTAATCCAACTAGAGCTTTTTCAAATGCGCTTTGGGAATCCACACAAGCTGAGTCACTACAAGCCCAGGCTGCACTGGGGAGATTTAAATCTCGAGCCAAAGCCGCTCCCGCAGCGGCCAGTAAACCATTCTCTGGCGCTCCCGTAGTTGGTTCAGCCGTCCGCATATCCATAACATGAGAGAAACCCAGATTAAAAATACAGGGCCTGCCGGGTTCTAAAATCTGGTTGATCACGATACCCGAAACCGCTTCGGCGCAGGCTAAAACTAAAGTGCCAGCTAAAGTAACTGGAGATGTAGCACCCGAGATGCATTCGGAGTTAATCATGACCGGCAAGCCCAAACCAGCAGTGCGCACATAAACTTCTAACCCTTCTTTAGTCCAATGCAAGGGGGAAACTATGGTATACCCCGTGCTCACTATCGGGAATGTTTTAAGATCCTTGTCCAATTTAGCCAAGTAGGCGATGGCCATTTCGACGATGATCGACGCCCCTTCGGGAGTATAGATGCAAGGCCGTAGATGCTTGGTGGTATTTTCCATCATAATTCTGAAGCCAACAAAATCTTTAGCCTCCGGAGGATATTCGTTAATATTAGTCCCTACCACCCCATGAATATAGGGCAGATCATCTACGACCCGGCAGAAGGCCGCAAATTCTTTTTCGGTGATAGGATGAGTCTCTTTCCCTTTAGTAATATTAAGGGCATTACCTGTCCAAAATACTGACTGGTCCCCTGGTTCTGCTTTAAAAATTCCATCCCGACGATCAGCCAAAATAACTGAGGAAGGACAAAGCTTTAATTTTTCCTCAACGATCTTACGCGGGAAAAGTATTCTTTTTTCTTGTTCCTGGGCCAGGCACCCTGCTTGGCCGAGCTTTTGGAACACATAGGGATGATCAATCTGCACTCCAGTCTCTTCCAGAATGTGTAAGGAGGCTTGGATAATTTTTTGACGTTCTTCTGGGCCAATAATGGAAAGAGTTATCATTTAACTTTCTCCTTCATGAAGGGGACGTTGTTGAATTCTGGCACTTTCGTTTGGTCATCCTTCTCAATTCCAGTGCCCTAAAAAGCACCCGTTTACGATGGTGGCGTAAATTGGAGGCAGCCATTCGGAAATACCGCCACTGTCTGGGCCTGGCCACCTTCTTTTAATTCTTCTAAAATATCTTCCCACCGGTTCCTAATCTGCACATGCTGAGGATATCTGGTGTATAGGTCGGCGGGCGAACAATTGGGAGAAAGGACATATATTTTTCGATTCTGAAATACCCGAGCTATATTTTTCCGCTCATCCACTTTTCGATGCAGACGCATACCTACATCCATTAAGGAGTGAAAACCCAACCCATCTGAGCTGGCCGTGGCAATAACTACTTTTCCTCCCTCTTTGACAATCTGTTTCTGTAAATTACCTGTCCAAACGTTCAAAGCTTTTTGCGCCTGGACCAGTTCGGTATCTTCTGGAAAAGCATTGAAGATCCCAATATCTACTCCTTCCGGCGCTTCGGTGATGTATACTTGGCGGGTTAATTCTACCGCGGCGCGATGAGCCTGAACTAAATCACCTACAAATACTCCGGCCGTCTTTCCTTCTGAGGTGCCCACCGAGTTCACGATAATATCTAATCCCGCAATTCTTGCTCCTTCTTCCATGTCCAGCCTTAATTCATTCCTATTCAAATCATAACCCAAAGCGAATCCGGTCCCTCCGATTTTGCCCAGGTGCGCAGGTGTATGGTTTTTAATTATTGTTTCCATACTGCCCAAACCGGGAATGACGATCTTTCCGCCGCCACCAAAGCCAGCCGTAGGATGGGGAGTGATGAAACCAACTCCAATCTTTAAATCGGCCTCCACGAAATGGCGGTCTATTTGAACTGGCGTCCCCCGGGAAGTCATGCCTAAATCAACCAGGTTCTCATAAGGATGATGATTGAAAACCGGAAATCTGTTAGCCATTTGTTTTCCCAATTTTCTTTCCTGATCTGCTTTCATCAATGGGCGATGACATCCAATAGCCATCACAATTTTTATCCCTTCATCTTTTATTCCACCTCGATTTAATTCCTCTATAATGAACGGTAAAAACCGATAGGCCTGAGTAGGCCTGGTCAGATCATCTACAGCAATGACCGCCGTCTTCTTGCCTTGGGCCAATTTCCAGATCGGCTCTTGACCGATGGGGTTGGCAAAGGCCTTCTTTATTTCCCTTTGGCTAATATCTGGGGCATCAGCCATCCCAGCTACAGTCACTTTCCAATTTCTTGGAAAAGAGAGAGAGTATTTTTTATTTCCCCGCCATGATCCCCACGGGATAGTTATTGTCTTCATAAAAGCTCCTTTCTATTTTGGGAAATTCCTTCATGATTACCGACAAAAATTATAATATACGAAAATGGCAAATAAAATATTAATTTTTAACATTTTTCCATTTCTCCGCTAAAGGAGAAAAACTTAAAATCGCCTCCTGAGTTTACTTCTCCTGCTTCCTTCTCGCTGTTGAGGATGGCGTCTACCGTCTTGAATTGGATTCCATGCTCAATAAAGCCGAGAGAGGGGGGAGTAAGGGTTGAACTTATGCCCAAGAAGAATTATATTTATAAAGGCTTTTGCCGAAGACTTGGCAAACTTGAAGGAGGGGGCAAGATGGGGGATAAAATGATAAGCGATGATAGTTTATTTTGGGGGATTTTTTAAAAATTTATGATTTTTCTGCATAATCTTAACCCCTCATCAAGGCAATCTCTTCCATAAATGCTTTTTCTTTAGAGCAGAAAAAGTATTTTCCCCCAAGAATTCACCCAAAAGATAATATCTTCTGTCTATTAACTCGACTCTAATCCTTAGAGAAGAGAATTGAAGAAAAATAAGGCGAAGGAGTAATAAAATTTAGGCAAATAGAGAAAAAAAGATGAGGTTAGTCGCTTCTTGGTCCGGTGGCAAAGATAGTTGTCTGGCTCTCTATAAAGCGCGGCAAAGAGGAGAGGAAGTATGTCTTTTACTAAACTTCATCTCAGCCGAATATCAGCGTTGTTGCTTCCATGGCCTCCCCCGCGAGCTAATAACTCTCCAAGCTCGGGCGCTTGGTCTTCCCCTTCTGCAAGTTGCTGTGCCGGCTGATATGCAGGAGTATGAAAAAAAATTTAAATTGACCGTAAAGGCGCTTAAGGAGAAGGAAAAAATTCAAGGAATGATTTTTGGCGATATTTACTTGGAAGAACATAAAAGTTGGGTCGACCGGGTTAGCCAGGAATTAGAAATCATTCCGGTTCAACCCCTATGGGCTATACCAGCAGGAAGAGTAGTCGAAGAATTCTTGGAGGCAGGATTCCATGCCATAATCGTGAGTGCTAAAGCCGACCTATTTGGCCCCGAGTTTTTGGGCAGAGAAGTCGATGAAGAATTAATCAATGATCTGGGAAAAAAGAAGATTTGTCTTTGCGGAGAAAATGGAGAATTTCACACTTTTGTTTATGATGGCCCTCTCTTCCAAGCCAAGATCAATATTAAAGAGACTGAAAAGATGCTAAAGGAGGGCTTTTGGAGCCATTGGTTCTTAGATATAAAAAGTTATGCGTGGGAGGCCAAATAAAATCAGCGCCAGCGCTTCTTGCGCCGCCAACGCTGGTAGCCTTTACCGGACACTTCTGATTTAATGCCTAAGTAAAATTCTTTGACATCTTCATCTTCCATCAAGAGATCAGGTGTATTGGCTAGGACAATGCGGCCGGTCTCTAAAACGTAGCCAAAATGGGCGATGCCCAGGGCCATGTGCGCATTCTGTTCGACTAATAAAATAGTCATCCCTTCTTGGTTAATCGTCTGAATGATCTTAAAAATTTCGCGCACTAAAATCGGCGATAAACCCAACGAAGGCTCATCTAACATGAGCAATTTGGGCCTGGTCATCAAAGCCCGCCCAATGGCTAACATCTGTTGTTCTCCACCGCTGAGGTAGCCAGCTTGTTGGGCGGATCTTTCTTTTAAGATAGGAAAATAGCGATAAACTCGATCCAAATCTTCTTGCACTCCTCTTTTATCTTTTCTTATATAAGCTCCCATCCACAGATTTTCCTTAACGGTCAGCTCGGGAAAGACTTCCCGCCCTTCCGGAACCATCGCGATACCTAAATTGACAATGTCTTCGGCATCCAGACCATCGATTCTCTTATCCATGAATTCAATCGTGCCTTTATCGGGTTGATCTTCCAGAAGACCCATGATGGTCTTTAAAGTGGTTGTCTTGCCGGCGCCATTGGCCCCGAGAATAACAGATATAGTTCCCTCTTGCACATCTAAAGAAATTCCCCGTAAGGCTTTGATCAATCCATAATAAAGAGTTTCAATATTCTTCACTCTTAAAATACTGGCCACTTTTTTATTCCTCTCCTAAGTACGCCTTCAAAACTTCCGGGTGCTTCTGAATATCTTTAGGCTCCCCTTCGGCAATTACTTGACCATAATTCAAGGCTAATATGCGGTCCGAGATACCCATGACCAAATTCATATCATGTTCTACCAAGAGCACCGTAATTCCATAATCATCGCGAATATCGCGGATAGAAAATATTAAATTTTCTTTTTCTTCCAAATTCATTCCTGCAGAAGGTTCATCAAGGAGTAAAACTTCTGGCTCCAAAGCTAATGCTCTCCCCAACTCCACTAATTTTTGCGTCCCGTAGGGTAAGTTAATCACCATCTTATCGCGTGCAGCCTGGAGTTCAAGGAAGTCTATTATCTCTTCTACTTTCGCCCGGTTTTTAATCTCTTCCTGAGCTGCTCGCGACTTGGCGTTTAAAAAAGTACAGCCCGACCAAAGACCATACTTTATCTTTACATGCCTACCTAACATAAGGTTATCCATGGTGGTCATGTGGGAGAAAAGTTCTATATTCTGAAAAGTGCGGGCAATGCCGATTTGGGCAATTTGGTGCGGCTTCAGATTGGTGATATCCCGATCTTTAAAGAAGATCCTTCCCTCATCAGGTTTATAGAGGCCACTTATACAATTGAACACAGTGGTCTTGCCTGCTCCGTTGGGGCCGATGATGGAGTAAATTGCGCCTTTTTCTACGGCAAAGCTAACTTTACTTAAAGCTTTCAATCCTCCAAAGCTTATGGACAAATCTTCTACCCTCAACTGCGCCATATTAAATCCTTTTAAAACTTGAAAACCAGATGGGGGAGATGGAAAATTACCATCTCCATCTCCCTTCTCCCTTTAATCATTTAGTAATGCGGATCCAGTCCGTGAGCCTTTTTATCTTTCCATCACGCTGCACCTGACCAAAAAATACATGTTTTCCCCCTTGGTGATCGCTGGGTGTAAAAGTAATGGGAGGGCCGATTCCCTGCCAGTCTTTAAGAGTTTCCATGGCCTTGATAAACGATTCCGGAGTTAAATTCCTCCCGGCTCGCCTTAGCCCTTCTACAAAGGGTTCAGCAAACATGATTCCGGCATAGTAGAAAGTGCCCCATCGCTCTTTGGGCTCGTATTTCTGATGCCAGGAACGATACTTAACCATCAAAGGATGATTGGAATCGGGAACTTCTCCAAAATTAGAATGAATCATCCCCGCCCAAAGGCCTTTGGTAATGTGCAGCATTAAGGGGGCATCAGAAAGAGTGCTGCTTGTTCCCCACTGGGGCTTGAACCCAATCTTGGCACATTCAGCCAATAATAGAGCTCCATGGGTCGGCATCGCCCACATGACGACAGCTTCGGCTCCGGAATTTTTTAATTTCAAAGCATGAGAACTCAAATCCCGATCGGTCACTTCGGCCGAAAGTTTAGCCACCAACTTTAGATTCTTATCTTTGACGTAGCGCTCCACGCCTTCCAGCCCTTGTCTGCCATAGTCGTCATTCTGGTAAAACATAGCGATCTTATTAATTTTCATCCTCTCATGGAAATAGCCAACCAAGGCATAAGCTTCATCCACATAAAGGGGATAGATGGGAAAAACAAACTTATTGAAAGGCTCAATCCAATTTTTTACGCCGCTGCACCCAAAGCTGGCCATAATGACTTTGTTCTCTGTGTAATAATCATAGACGGTCATGCCGCAGGCCACCCCAACACAACCAACTACGGCAAAGATACCAATCTGCTCCACAAATTCTTTACCGATCGCTTTAGTCTTAGCGGGTTGGTAAGAATCATCCCGCAAAAAATATTTGATCCTGCGCCCGTGAATGCCGCCTTCATTGTTAATACCTTTAAAGAAAAGACCCGTGCCCCGGGCCACTGCTCCCCAAGGAGCAGCTGGACCGGTCTGGGGACCTGTCTGACCCACCAGAATTTCCGTATCCGTAACTCCCCGGATAGTCTGCCCTCCTACCCCGCTAATCATTAGAAAGAGGCCACAAAAACAGACGCTCAGAAAAACAATTATTCTTTTTCTTTCCATTTCTTCCTCCTTTCTCCCAAAGCCTTTTTTCAAAAACAAGCAAACTTATATCACGGAAAAACCTGGACAGATCACCCCCTTTCCTCTTCATACTTTCTTAACAAAATGTCTACCCAACAACCCGCTGGGCCGGAAACAAAGCATGAGGACAATAACGGCGAAGGCCACCACCGACTTAAAAGCTAAGGAAACATAGCCACCAAAGAGATTCTCGACCACGCCTAAGATAGCTCCCCCTACAGCAGCTCCTGGCAAACTGGTCATTCCCCCAAGAACAGCAGAAGCGAAGGCTTTCATCAAAGGATCCATCATCATTGGAGGATCCAGAACCGTGAGGGCAGCGATAAACATAGCTGCCACTGCCCCAATGAATGAACTCAGAGCCCAAGTAAATGAAAATATGCGCTTGGTGCGTATTCCCATCAGCCGGGCCACTAAGCGGTTTTGTTGCGTAGCCCGCATAGCTGTACCCAGTCTTGTATACTGGAAAAAGAAAAAAAGTATCCCCATTAAAATTAAACATAAAATAATAGTCCAGAAGTTGATTTTGCTAATGACCAACCCGCCAAAATTGTAAGTTTCAAACCCGGATACAGGGAAGGGCATGGAGCGTTGATCAGGACCAAACTTCCAGCCGGCTAACCCCATAAGGATCATTTCAAACCCTAAAGTTATGATGATTAAACCAATGACCGTAGGATTTTTGGCCGGCCTTAAAAAAGCGAATTCCAAAAAGGCTCCCAAAGCGGCAGCAAAAATCAAGGTTAAGGATAGCGCTAAAGGGAATGATAAATGATAACTTTCCAATAATATAAAAGCCACGAAGGAGCTGATCATGGCCATCTCGCCCTGAGCGAAATTGAGTACTTCGGAAGTTTTATAAATGATAACCATGGCCAGAGCTAACAATGCATAACAAAAACCTACCGCTAGACCACTAACAATTAACTGTCCCAGCATCTACCCTCCTTATAAATCCTGTAGGTCGCAGGGGCATAGGCTACAGATTTATTCATCTTTAGCCGCTCCCGCTCTCGCGCCTCATGCCTCCCGTTCATTAAAATGGATAAGTTTTCCAATATTTTTTAATGCGCAGCCAAATTCCAAAAATGCCCAAAGGTTCGAAGATCACAATCAAGATCATGATCAGGCCATAGACAATAATGGCTACGTTGGAAATTCCTCCCATGGTCATATACTTTTCTGAAAAATTCACCAACAAAGTTCCCAGCCCCGGGATGTCTTGGATAGCTTGTAACTTGACATCCAAATAGGTCATTAAAGTGGCCCCGGCAATAGAACCCATTATAGAACCCACGCCGCCAACCACAACCATGGCCAGAAAAGTGATGGACATAATGATATGAAAACCTTCTGGGTTTATAAAACCCAAGATAAAAGCATAGAGCCCACCGGCTATGCCAGTATAAAAAGCACTGACGGCAAAAGAGAGAGTTTTATAATAGCTAAGGTTAACCCCCATGGTCTGCGCCGCTACATCGCTATCCCGGATAGCAATAAAAGCTCGGCCTACCTTAGTTTGGAAAAGCTTGATCGCGGCTATGATTAAAAGAATGGCCACGAAGAGGATAAGGTAATAGTAGTGCAAGTCTTTCAAGGGCACACCCCAAAGATAAAGTTTAGGCGCCTGCATGCCCATGCGTCCACCAAAAAGCTCCATATGCTTGATCGTCGTCGTGGTAGCCATTCCGAAGCCCATCGTGGCGATGGCTAAATAAGGCCCCTCCAACCTCAATGAAGGCAGACCCAAAAGAAATCCAAAACCAGCACAAATGAAAGCGGCCAGGGGCAGCGCCAAGAGGAAAGGAATGCCTAATTTAGTAATGAACATGACCGTCGTGAACGCACCGATGGCAAAAAATCCGGCATGTCCCAAAGATATCTGGCCCGTATAACCCACCAGTATATTCAAGCCGATGGTCACTATACAATGAATGATGATCAAGTTAAGTAAGTAAATTGAAATTCCTAATACATGGGTCTTGGCCACAATCCAAGGTAGAAAAACAAGAAAGGTTAAAAAAATTAAAGAACTAATCAGAACTGTTTTACTTTTAAAAAGCTCAATATCTTCATAATATGATCTTTTAATGTCCACTCTAACCTCTTTCCAAAAAAATAAGAAAAGAACGAGTTGATTCTATCCCTTTCTAAAATAGATTTGCAACATTTTTTTTGACTTTCGACCCCTTTTAAAAACCCTGTATAATTCAGGGGGGAAGGAGAAAGGCTTATTAAAATGAGGCACTGGTTCTTTTATGGCGACGGGCGGGGTAGATGGGTTCCTCTTTGCCGCTGATGAACGTGAAAACTGTTAAACAGGCAGCATTTTTTAATTTGACTTTTAAATTAGCCCATGCTAATAAAATCGTCAAATAAAAAAGGGGAGGGAGTATGGGTTATAAAGAAATTTACGAAGCCAGGCCATGGTTGAAATTTTACCCTACCGGCGTTCCTGAACTGGTTCCCATTCCCGAGAGATCCTTGGCCGAAGTTTTTGATGACATAACCACTCGCTACCAGGAAAAAACAGCTCTCATCTTTTATGGGCGTAAAATCAGTTTCCAAGAGCTCCGCGAACAGGTTGACCGCCTGGCCGTCGCCCTCCATGATCTGGGAATAAAACAAGGGGAGCGCGTGGCTCTCTATTTACTAAACAGTCCCCAATACGTCTTCTCTTATTTTGCCATCTTAAAGAATGGAGCAACCGTAACCCCCATTAGTCCTGTCTATACCAGCGTGGAGGTGAAATATCAACTGGCGGATAGCGAAGCTAAATACATTATCTGCCAAGATATCCTCTATGAAAATGTGGAAAAAGCCAATTTCCCCTTGCAAGAGGTAATTGTGACTAATATTGGGGAATATCTTCCTCCCTTGAAGAAACTTTTGGGGAAAAGCCTCTTGGGGAGAATATCACGAGAAATAGAACTGCCCACTCCCCAAATTAAAGAACAACCAGGCCTCCACCATTTTCAGACTTTAATGAAAAAATACACGCCACGTTCTTTGGAGATAAAAATTGATCCGCGTCAAGATCTGGCCTGTCTTCCTTATACTGGAGGCACGACAGGTTCTCCTAAAGGAGCAATGCTTACGCACTACAATCTTATTGCTTGTGGAACACAGACGCAAATTTTCTGGCCGATTTTTGAAGAAGGCAAAGAAATTATCCTGGCCTTTTTACCCTTCTACCACATCTACGGCCAGGTGGTGGTCATGCTCAATGGGCTAAGCTATGGTTCCACCCTCGTTCTCTTTACCACTCCAGACTTAGAAAAAATTCTGGAGGCTTTGGAAGACTATAAAGCCTCTATATTTTATGGCGTGCCCACTATGTATGAATATCTAAAAGAATACGATAAAACTGACCGCGTTAATTGGAAACGTTTAAAAATGATCACTTGCGGAGCTGACACCCTTCATGAGTCAACAGTTAAAGATTGGGAAAGAAAGACGGGCACGCGCATTTTGGAAGGTTATGGGCTTACTGAATGTAGTGCTGTTTCCCACACGAATCCCTATGGGCGGCCCAAGACTGGTTCCTTTGGTGTTCCTTTACCCAACATCAAAGCGGCCATAATTGATCCAGAAAAAGATGAATTTCTCCCTGTAGGCGAGATTGGCGAACTTATTCTTCATGGCCCCAATGTCATGCAGGGATATTGGAAGAAACCAGAAGAGACAAAGAACCAATTAATCGAAATCGATGGAAAAATCTGGCTGCGCACCGGAGATTTAGTCCGCATGGATGAAGAAGGATACTTCCATTTCTACGACCGCAAGAAAGATTTAATTAAATATAAAGGGTACTCAGTCTTTGCCAAAGATATTGAAGAAGTCTTATACGCCCATCCGCAAATTAAAGCTGCTGGAGTAATTGGCGTTCCCGATCCAAAAGTGGGCCAACTTATTAAGGCCATGGTGGTTTTGCAACCCGAGGCCAGAGGAAAGATCTCCGAAGAAGATATCATTAAGTATTGTGAGGAAAGGTTAGCCCATTATAAAGTGCCCAAGATCGTTGAATTCCGAGGCGAACTTCCCAAGACTGATGTGGGTAAGATTTCTCGCCGGGAACTTAGAGAAGAAGCTGGGGAGAGTTAAAATGAGTGGGCCATTCTTGGAAGTTCATCAACTCAGCAAGCATTTTGGTGGCTTGGCGGCAATAAATAACATAAGCTTCCAAATGGGCCGGGAGGAAATGGTTGGTCTAATTGGCCCAAATGGCGCCGGCAAAACTACTCTTCTTCGTTTGATCACGGGAATATTAAAACCAGATGCGGGTTATATTAAATTTAAGGGTCAAGATATTACCAGCTTACCTACTTGGGAAATTGTCAATCGGGGAATCGCCGGCACCTTTCAAACTACCCGGCCCTTTCGCCGCTTACCCATTATTGCTAATGTAATGGTTCCCTGTCTTTCTCCCCGAGCCATGAAGAGAGGAGAGTGGGTTAAAAAAGTTGAAGCCAAGGCTCTCGATGCTTTAGAGTTTGCTGGAATATCTGATCTGGCGCGGGAGCGTGCTTCTTCATTATCTCATGGGGACTTAAAGCGTCTGGAAATTGCTCGGGCTATAGCCACAGACCCGGAATTGCTTCTCTTGGATGAACCCTTCGGCGGCTTGAACCCCGCCGAAACAGATTTACTCGCCAAATCCATAAAGCGGTTGCATAAGGGAGGCCGGTTCGGTCGGCTGCATAGCGAAGGACCGGCCATGATCATAATCGAGCATAAACTGCAAGAGCTGATGAAGATTGTTAACCGCGTCATTGTGCTTCATTTTGGAGAAATTATTGCCGATGGTCCTCCGCAAGAAGTAGTCAAAAACGCACGAGTCATTGAGGCTTATATCGGCGAGGAGGTAATCTAAGTGCTCTTAGAGGTAAAAAATTTGCGCGTATGTTATGACACAGCTACCATCCTCAATGGAGTAAGTCTTGAGGTAGACCAAGGTGAATTGGTAAGTGTGGTCGGTCCCAACGGGGCAGGCAAGACCACAATGTTACGCGCTGTTACTGGACTGGTACGCTGGGAGAAAGAAACGCTGCGGGGATCGAAGTATGGGGATATCACTATTGAAGGGACGGTATTCTTCCAGGGCGAGCGTATTGAAAATCTGCCTGCCCACGAAATATCTCGCCGGGGCCTAATTCTCTGCCCCGAGAGGAGACGCCCTTTTCGGGAAATGAGCGTTCTGGATAATTTAAAAGCCGGAGCTTACCTCTTAAGAGATGACCAGGAATTTAAAAAGAATTTAGCCAAAATTTATTCTTTCTTTCCAGTACTTAAAGAGCGCGAACAGCAGATATCAGGGACTCTTTCAGGTGGGGAACAACAGATGCTCGCTATTGGGCGCGCTCTAATGTTCCGCCCCCAACTCCTTTGCATTGATGAACCCTCCACAGGGCTCGCCCCTTTGATCCGGAAAGAGCTTTTCACGCGTATCAAAGAAATTCAAATATCGGGCATTCCCGTCCTTTTAGTAGAGCAAGATGTCAATTCTGCTTTCCGACTATCTTCCCGCAACTATGTCCTCTCCCAAGGAAAGGTGGTGGCCTCAGGGATCAGCGAGGTTCTTCTCCAGGATGAAGGAATAAGAAAGACGTACTTAGGACTCTAAACTTTTCTCCATTACTCCAGATCCGCAAAACATACCCGGCAAGTTTCGCGCCAGCCCGCATTTTTGATCTTGCAGCGCGGACATTCCTTTTCGATTCTATCCCGGATCCAGGTGGTTATTCCTTCAGGCATATAGAGCAAGATAAGGATTACAATCAAAGCAAATAAAAGAATTCTAACCTCAGGCAAGATGCGTAAAAGTTCCATCAGTGGAAAGAGGATAAAAACTCCCACCATGGGACCATAAATAGTGGCCACTCCCCCAAAGATCGCCCAAATGATGGCTTGGAAAGAAAGAGATACTTCCAGAGTTGAAGGGCCAGCTATTTTCATAAAATGGGTATAAATCCCCCCGGCTATACCCGCAAAGAGGCCGCTTAAAGAAAAAGCAATTAGTTTATAGCGGGTAGTATTTATCCCCGAGGCGCGCACGGCAATTTCGTCTTCGCGGATGGCATGCAAAATAATTCCGGTTTTCGAGGTGGCTATCTTCCACATGATCAATCCCAACCCGATCATCAAACCTACGCAAATATAATAAGTAAACACCCGCGAACGGGCTAAAGGAGCAATTCCCGAAACCCCTAATTCTCCACCTGTAATTTGCGGGATGGTAAATATTACTCCCATGAGAATAATCGGAAAGGCTAAGGTGGCCAAAGCTAAATACGGGCCGCGCAGACGCAAGCAGGGGATACCCACTGCTAATCCGGCCAAAACCGCCATGAGAGCTCCCAGAGGAATCGTAGCCCAAGGTGGGAAGCCCATATGCAAGTTTAGTAAGGCAGAGGTATAAGCAGCTACACCAAAAAACAAGGCCTGGCCGAAATTTACTTGTCCCGTAAATCCGGAAAGAAGATCCCAGCTTGCGGCAAAGATGGCAAAAATTGAAGAAAAAATAATTATGCGCAAGAGATAAGGATCATCTATAATTAAGGGAAGAAGTAGTAAAAAAATACAGAAGAAGAAAACGATGATTCGGCCAGGTATGATGAAGACATCCTTCTGCAGAAATTCCCAAATACGGGAGACGAAAAAAAACTTGGCCATAGCTTTATCTCTCCTCTTCGAAAACTACACCGAATAATCCCTCTGGACGAAGTAATAAGACAACGATCATAATGGAAAGGGACAGGGCCCCTTTAAGGAAAGCGCCCAGGGGGATTAAAAAGACTACTAAAGTCTCAGAAAACCCTAAAATAAAAGCTCCTAAAAAGCTTCCCTTAATCGAGCCCAACCCGCCTAAAACTACGACGGCTAACATCATCACCAAAGGGTGAAGCCACATATACGGCTCTACGACAAAAAGAGGAGCAATCAAAGCTCCAGCTATAGCGGCCATGGCTACGGCAATGGCCATGGTGATCATCGCTACCTGGTTGACATTCATGCCCATTAGGTTGGCTACTTCTCGGTCTTGGGCAGTAGCCCGAATAGCAATGCCCAACTTGGTCTTAAATAAAATTTCCCAGGTGATAATAAGCACAGCCAAGACAACTACTAAAGTAAGCAAGTGCTGGTAGCTTACGCGCACACCGGCAAATTCCAAAAACCCGGGGAATAAGCTGGGATTGCCCCGAAAATGACCGCCAAAAATGATGAGCATTAACTCTTGAAAAACCATAGCCACGGCGATGGTAACGATCATTACCGTAATTTCATGTTCACGGATCGGTTCTATGGTGAGCTTATAAGTTACCACACCTACCACAGGGACTAAAATTATGGTCAGCAGGATAGAGAAAAACGGGTTCCAGCCTAAGCGCGTAGAAAATGTAAAAATGAAATAGGCGGCGAGCATATAAAATGCCGTATGGGCAATATTGACAATGCGGGCTACGCCGAAGATCAAAGAGAAACCAATGGCCAGCAGCGCATATACTCCCCCGTTAATCAATCCGTTAATGATTATGTTTTCAATCATTGCTTTTGAGCTCCTCCAACCTTATGGCAAAAATTTTTATGCCGCTTAGACTTTCCTTAGTTTTATAAGCTTTCTTTTCCCCCTTTTTTAAAAGGGGGAAAGAAGCGTCTGCGTAATTAATACGGAGATTGTCAAATAAGCGAAGCAGATCTACTTTTTCTTATATTTCTCTACTACCCAGGGAGGAATAATGTACTTACTGGTTCCTTTATAGAGCACCCCTTCCCAACCATCCGGCCAAACGCAATTTAAGACCCCATTCTGCCATTGTGTACCTATACCTGTATAATTTTTGGGACCAAAGGGGACATCGTGAGCTTTAGTAAAAATCCCGCGTCCGGAAGTTCCCACATATTCTGTGGTCTCCATTATGGGAACCAACTTACCAGGGTCTAAAGTTCCTGCTTTCTCGATGGCTTGAGCCAAAATATAAATGGCGTCATATGTTGCGGCAGTGTAAGCAGGAAACTCTCCAGTCTTTTTCATGAAAGCATCGTAAAAAGAAATAGTTCGGGGAGTCATTTCCACCCTCGCCCAGGTATTCATGGTCATCTCATAATTTCCCAAGCCCGCCGTTGCTTCCCAGAAACCTTTCTTCTGTGCTTCCACATTAATCCCCACCGAGGCAGCAGGAATCTTAAGTTCGCCCCATTTTTTGGCGTAAGGAATGCCAACGGGACCAGAAAAAGAGGTAAAGATAATATTAGCGCCCGAGGCATTTATTGCCGATAATTCGGCGGTCACATCAGTAGCCACGGCTGAAGGACGCCACTCTCCCGCAATCTCCATGCCCATTTTAGGTAAATTTGCTTTAGCGGCTGCCACAATGGGATCAGCCCAAACTGCTTTTTCCGCAATCAACGCTACTTTTGGTTTAACCCCCAATTCCTTCCCCATAATCTTGGCCACCATGGCTAAAAGGAGGAAGTCTACTTTACCTAAATATAACGAATTAAGCGGCGAGACACGGAACCAATATTTGTATTTGCTATAATCTTTGGCTACGCGCGTACAAAGTTCAGGATGAGCTGCCCCGCAACCCATAAAAATCTTTTTATATTCCATAGCCACATCCTGCATAGCAAAAACTGCTTCGGTCCGGAAACCTCCCACCAGAAAGTCAACTTTATCACGGGTGATCGCTCTTTCCACAGCACTAGCCGCATCAGGAACATTCAAAATTTCATTAGTATCAATTTTTATTAATTTTATTAGCCGTTTGGTATTGCCCACCAAGACTCCACCCTTAGCATTAACCTCATCCCGGGCTAACTCGGCACCCCACCAATGATGCTGACCTTGCACAAAGGCCATGGGCCCAGCTACCCCAATCTTGATCTCTTGCGCGAAGGCTCCCCAAAAGAAAAAAAACAAAACCCCTAAAACCAAAACTAATCCGCTCAATCCTTTCTGCCAACCTTTCATCGCTATACCCTCCTTCATTTTGTTTTTTACTGGTAAATTATCTCTTTTCCTAAATTTATATATTCTTGTCTGGATAAAATTCCTTATCCAGATAAGTTTCTAAATAGAATAAATTCACAACATCTTCGCGGTTATAAATTAGCAGGAGCCGGAGAGCCTCTTGATCTTGATAGAGCCGATAACGCTCCCAGAGGCGCATGGCTTCTAATCCATCAATGCCTTTGGATAAGCGTTCAATACCCAGCTTCTCCTCCACGCTCTTTAAACCCCCATATAAATTTTTCTTCCAGCAGTCATACATCAAATCGCGGCAGGTAAAATATTTATTCAAATCCAATCTAAGCACTTTCTTGATTACGGGCAGGTCAAAGCGCGAACCATTATAGGTGCGCAAGGCGGAGATACCGGTTAGGGCCTTCCATAGGTTGGTCCAGTTTACCTCTTCGCCAACCAATTGAATAAGGCGCTGCGGCGGGGCAAAAATACCTATAATAGTGATTTCTCCCCGGAAGGATGTTTCAATATCTAAGTAAGCCTTCATGGACCTCAAATCTTATAGATTAAGATCGCTGGGCTCTTCCCTACCTAATCATGATTTGCTATATTAGCCAAACTTTTTTATAATTATTTTGAATATTATTCGTGCGCTCATCATTTATATGCGTAATAACTTCTCTGCTTCTTTCCTACTCCAACAGCTGGAAAGCTTAGCTTTTCAATTAGGGATAGAAATGCGCTACGAGAATCTGGCCGATGAAGAGCTTACTCTGCACAGCGGCGCTTGTAAATTGTTCAACCGCTCTTTAATTGTTATCGACGCGCGCTGTCCAACTTTAGAACGGGCCAGACTTTTAGCACGCGAATTAGGAAAATATGATTTAGAAAATTTTTACATCCTGCCTTTTGTCCGCGAATTTATTTATCTTCATTCATCCGGCTTAGAAAAAAATCTTCCCCACAAATAGAGAGAAATTCCCACGCCAAAGAAGACAATCCAGATTAATTGCCAGGTTAAGGAAAGGTCTTCCTTTTTTATGAGCATGAGCAGCACGCCCACACACAAAATTATCACTCCAGAAAAAACTTTTTTGCGGCTGATATAGGGCTGATAATTTGCCATTTGAAAAAATTGAGCCTGAGAGGAATTTGCAAAACCAAATTGATTTTTACCAAAAATTAAAATTATGTCAATAAAAATTAAATCCTTGACCACCTCCACTTTGGGTCCGAATCTTGGGCCGGGTAAGAGGCCGGGGGCTCATGCGGGATCATAAGGCACCCTTACCCCCATTAGCCCGGGCTCGCTTCGGCCAAAAAGTTAGCTTGTTTCTTATGTCCGCCAAGGCTTGGCGGAAATCTGATGGGCAGTTTTTACTACTTCTTCTCTCGCCAATATTCCCTCATTTACCCCCTGGCCTTTTTATAAAGTTCCGGCAATTAACCTTTATCGTTTTTGAAAAGTGCAGGTGGGCAAGAAATTAAATCTGGCCGCTATCACTTTTAAGAAGCATAGCTAATTAAGGGAGAAAGGAAAGAAACTCACTTTTCCAAAAGGATAATAGTTGCCAAAGATCAATTGCCAGAATTTTAAAATAACCTCCCTTCCTTCCTTTTTCCTTATTTATGTGTTATAAATAATAAAAATTTGGGCAAGAAAGGGAAAAGATGATTGATCTGCGCAGTGATACAGTAACTAAACCAACTCCGGCCATGCGCCAAGCTATGATGGCGGCAGAAGTGGGAGATGATGTCTTTGGCGAAGATCCAACCGCAAACGCTCTGCAAGAAAAAATTGCTCAGCTCCTTGGCCAAGAAGCTGCTATCTTCGTACCTTCGGGAACCATGGCCAACCAACTTTCGATTAAGGCTCATACGCAAGCAGGGGATGAGGTTATAATTGAGGCCGGAGCCCACGCAATGAACTTCGAAGGAGGCGCGGGAGCAGTTTTATCCGGAGTGCAGTTTTTTGGCCTCCCTGGCCAGCGGGGAATAATTGACGTTTCCCAGGTGGAAGCGGCTATTCGTCCTGACGATGCTCACTTTCCTGTCAGCCGTTTAATTATCATTGAAAATACTCATAACCGGGGTGGAGGAACAGTCTTCCCTTTAGCGAAGATTCTAGAGATCAGAGAATTAGCCAATAGGCGCGGGTTAAAGATGCATATGGATGGGGCTCGCCTCTGGAATGCTTGTGTGGCTTCAGGTATCTCCCCAGCACAATATGCTGCCCCTTTTGACTCGATCTCGGTCTGCCTTTCCAAAGGCTTGGGCTGCCCCGCTGGTTCTTTAATTGCGGGCTCAAAAGAGTTCATTAAAAGAGTTCATCGCCTGCGCAAGATGGTGGGTGGCGGGATGAGGCAAATAGGTTTCCTGGCCGCAGCGGGAATATATGCCCTCGATCACCATATTGGGCGTCTGGAAGAAGACCACCGCAAAGCTAAAAAGTTAGCCTACGGATTAGCCGAAATAGAGAATATAACAATTAACCCAGCAGAAGTGGAAACGAATATTTTATACTTTGATGTCTCTCCCTCGGAAAGAACTGCTCAAGAAGTAGTTTTAGCTTGCCGGCAAAAAGGAGTGCTCCTCCATGCCACTGCCAAAACCCGAATTCGCTGCGTAACTCACTTAGATGTCTCTTTTGCTGATATTGATAAAGCTCTGAATGTAATCGCCGAGGTAATGAGGGGGTAATCCTTGCTAAAATATATCCTCTTCGACTTAGATAATACGCTTTACCCCAAATCTTTGGGCATCTTTGATTTAGTGATAGAAAGAATCCGTAACTATATGGAAATATGCCTGGGGTTTGAGAAAAATTTAGCCCAGCGCTTGAGACAGGAGTATATTCGGCAATATGGTTCTACCTTGCGCGGCTTGATGATTCACTACCAAATTGATCCCGCAGATTATCTGGAATATGTTCATGATGTTGGTGTAGAAAACAAGCTTGCTCCTCATCCGGCCTTAGCCAAACTTTTGGAATCAATTCCTTTGCCCAAAGGCATCTTTACCAGTGGCCACCTTCCTCATGCCCAAAAAGTTTTGCGGTGTTTGGGTATAGAAAAATTCTTTGGTGACATCTTCGATATTACTTTTACCAATTACATCCCTAAACCTAATCCCGAACCTTATCGGCAAATCTTAGAATATCTCGATCTCCCTGGAGAATATTGTATGATGGTGGAAGACCTAGTCCCTAACCTCCTCCCCGCTAAAGAACTGGGCATGACCACCGTTTTAGTTGGTCAAGATGGCCACTATATTCCCGGCTTTATAGATTATGAAATTGAGAATATACTAGAATTGGGTAATTTGTTTTCCTCCCTTAATCTTATCCATAACTTCTCGGGCCAAGGTTGAATATTTGCTTTTTAACTCGTCTACATCCTACTTCGATAAGCATATCCGCCAAGAATTCCATATCTAATCTTCAGACCGCGAAGAGAACTCCTTTAATAGTGAGGTATTAAAGATATAGCAAAGAATAAACTTACACTCCGCTCCTTCTCATGGTCAGAATCAAAAATAATAGATGGTCAGATGGGATATAACTTGACTTTTGGGGATTATTTATTAACATAATAAAGTAAATTCCCCTGACTAAAGTAAACTAAATAAGGTTGGTTAACTAAAGTTGGCCTTTCTTAAAAACTAATCAGGAGAAGATAAAATGAAGATCAAGATTACGGATACTACTTTGCGGGATGCTCATCAATCATTGATCGCTACCAGATTGCGCACAGCAGATA
>FWPU01002065.1_pt1 | contig 57479 bp, 57 predicted proteins | sample 2228361 | NCBI WGS metagenome assembly FWPU01 (sample SAMEA103939777, study PRJEB20133) | metagenome | reverse complement strand
CAGCCGCTGCGCGCTCGCCCAGGGCTCGCGCTCCGCGGCTGGCGCGGACAACCTCAACCAGCTCGTACACCACTTGGCGGGAGTGTGCCCAGCGTTGGAGGTGGTCGATTGAGATGACCTGATCCAACAGAAGCTCGTCGCCGCCAGCGGGTGCGAGTCCCGTCCGGGTAGCTGCCAGGAGGCCCGGTAGCAGGCTGGCGGCTCGGCCTGGAAACGGGCCGGGTCGGTGCCCAGCGTCGAAAGCCCTCGCAGGGGAAGCGACTGAGCGGTCCGTAGCGTCAAGCGAAGCCTGCCGCGCCGTTAGTGTGGGCCGCCCTTTCGGGCGGAGCGAGGAGGAGCCGAGCCGCGTCCCTCACGGCGAAGGCCACGGAAGGGGTGGAGAGCCTGGAAGCAGCCCCGAGGAACCTCCCGGCGTAGAGGGCGCGGAACGCTCAGAAGGTGGCGGCGGGAACTGGGGAGGCCCTCCCCGGCCCGGCGGCTGCGGAAAGCGCCGGAGCGTCGCGCCCTATAACCGGTGATGAGCCGGGAAGTGGGCGAGAAGCCGGGAGGGCGTCGGAGGCGGCCGTAGTACCGCTCGAGCCCGCCGGACAACAGAACCGGGGGCGATGGGAAGGGCCGCTACTTCGTCTGCGCGTCGCGTGCAGGGAGAGGCTGGTGAGTGCCCTCGTGGCTATGACCACCGAGAAAGACAGAGTCCGAGAACTGCAACGGACGCTCTACCGGGCGGCCAAGGCCGACCCCGGACGACGCTTCCACGCGCTCTACGACAAAGTCCACCGCAGGGACGTCCTGGAGCGGGCGTGGAGCCAGGTGCGCGCCAATCGCGGCGCGGCCGGCATCGACCGCATCACCCTCGCCGCCGTCGAGCAGTACGGCGTTGACCGGCTGCTCGACGAGCTGGCCGCGGACTTGCGGGAGAGGCGCTACCGCCCGCTTCCTTCGCGCCGGGTCTTCATCCCGAAGCCGGGCCGGAGGGAGCGGCGGCCGCTCTCGATCCCGACGGTGCGCGACCGGATCGTGCAGGCGGCCCTGAAGACGGCGATCGAGCCGCTCTTCGAGGCCGACTTCGAGCCCTGCTCCTTCGGCTTTCGGCCGAAGCGCTCGGCGCACGATGCCCTGCAGGTCATCCTCGATGAGGCCTTCCGGGGCAGGCGCTGGGTGGTCGAGACGGACATCGCCTCCTGCTTCGAGGCGATTCCGCACGATCGGTTGATGCAGGCGGTGGAGGAACGGGTCGTCGACCGTCAGCTCCTCAAACTCCTGCGCGCGCTCTTGCGCGCCGGGGTGATGGAGGAGGGGGCGGTCAGGCGCAGCGTCAGCGGCACGCCGCAGGGCGGGGTCGTCTCGCCCTTGCTCTGCAACGTCTACCTGCACCGGCTCGACCGGGCCTGGCGGACGCGGGGCTGCGGCGCGCTCGTCCGCTACGCCGACGACCTCGTGGTGATGTGCCGGACGGAGGCGGAGGCCCGGCGCGCCCTGGCGGCGCTCCGGGCGATCCTGGCCGAGCTCGGCCTCGAGCCGAAGGAGGCCAAGACGCGGATCCTGCACCTGCGGGAAGGGGGCGAGGGCTTCGACTTCCTCGGCTTCCACCACCGCTACGTGCGCGGCCGCACCCGCCGCTCCCGGCACCTCACCTTCCTCGTCCGCTGGCCCTCGCGCCAGGCGATGCAGCATGCCCGCGACCGCATCCGCGAGCTGACGGCGCGGGAGCGGCTGCTGCTCTCGGTCGAAGACGTGGTGGAGGACGTGAACGTCTTCCTGCGCGGCTGGGCGGGCTACTTCCGCTACGGAAGCTCCGCCCGCCCCTTCGACAGGATCCAGACCTATGCGCTCGCGCGGCTCTCGCTCTTCGTGGCGAAGCGCCATCGCAAGCCGAGAAGCTACGGCTGGGCGATGGTCGCCTACGAGTCGCCGAACCGGATGGGCCTGATCAACCTCAACGGACGCGTCGTCGCCCCGCGGCCGAACCGGCCGTGGCGGGTAAAGCCGAATGCCGGCGGTGAAGGACGTCGGTGAGCCGTGTGAGGGAGAACCTCACGCACGGTTCGATGGGGGGCGGGAGGAGACCAGCGCCAGTCGGCTCATGCCGCGCGGCGCCCGGCGCCTCCCGCCTACCCGCCCGCTACTTATGTGGGCATGAGCATGTCCGCCCCCTGTAGCCGGAGTAGCCGCCCCACAGGAAGGTGGGGCGGAGGGCCGGGAGCAGTCGCCGTCTTCCTGCCCTCGGCGTAGGATCGGGGAGCGAATCGAGCCGCATGAGCCATGCTCGCGACGCCGTGGATGCCCGCCTTCTCGCCGCCGGCGAGCACGCCCGGCTGCTTGCCGCCTACGATGTCGTCATCCTCGACCGCTGCCGGGCCCTCCTCAGGGGGGACCCGGACGCCGAGGACGTGGCCCAGGACGTGAAGCTCCGCCTGTATCGCGAGCTCAGGGCCGGCAAGACGTACCCTGTTCCCTTCCGGGTGGTGGTGCACAAGGTGATCGACTGGACCGTGCGGGACTACTTCGCCGGCCGCCCCACGGAGGCCCCTCTTGCCGACGGCTGGGAGCCGTCTACCGACGATCACCCTCTCGACGCTGTGATCGTGGAGGAGGTGCTGGACGGGCTCCCGCCCCGGGAGCGGGAGGTGTGGACGCTGCACATCGTGGAAGGGATGGCTCCCAGGCAGATCGCGGGCCGGCTCGGTATCAGCCGCAACGCCGTCGACCAGGCCCTCCACCGCGGGCGCCGGGCGCTCCGGCATGCCCTTGCCCATGGCTGAGGACGTCATGACCCTGTTCCAGGAGTACGCCGCCTGCCTGGCCCGCGGCCAGCGCCCCGACCTGCGCGGGTACCTGGAGCGCGCCGGGGAGGGGCGGGAGGAGCTGGCCCGCTTGGTCGATACGTGGCTCCGTCTCGCTCCTCCGCCCGAGCCGGACGAGGAGACGGTGGCCTTGGCCGAGGCCTGGATTCGGGGCGAGCCTCCCCTGGCCACTCTGCGCGCCCGCCGCGGGCTCAAGCGCGGGGAGGTGGTGGACGCCCTCGTCCGCCGGTTCCGGATCGACCCGAGCAAGCGGGCCAAGGTGGAGCGCTACTACCATGAGATCGAGGCCGGCCTCCGCGTCCCTGCCGACGAGCGGCTGGTGCGGTGCATAGCCGACGTGCTGCGGTTTCCCGCCGCCGATCTCCTCGCTCTGCGCCCGCGGCCCCTGGAGGCGCGACCCGCCTTCTTTCGAGCCCAGGGGCCTCCGCCCCCGCTCCCGAGGCCGGAGGACGAGGGCGAGCAGGACGAGGTGGACTTGCTCTTCCGTAGCCGCCGGTAGATAGTTCAGCCGGTAGATAGTCGAGGAGAGCCATGTCCGGTCCCTACAGGGAGCCGCGGGCCGGGGAGGTCCGCGATCGGTATCGGCGGGCCTTCGGCGGTCCCGACCTGCCCGTGCCGGTGGAATCCATTGCCACCGACCTCCTGGGGCTGCTCGTGGAGGAAGCCGCCATCGAGTACTCCGGCCTGTTGCTTCCCGCCCACCGGCGCATCGTCGTCAGAGCCGACGAGCCGACTTCCCGCCGCCGGTTCACCATCGCCCACGAGCTCGGCCACTGGGTGTGCCAGGTGGCGGACGGCCATCCGGCGCCGGTGTACTGTCGTCCCCTCGACCTGTCGGAGGCGGCCGACCGGGCGCTGGAGCGGGAGGCCAACGTGTTCGCCGCCGAGCTTCTCATGCCCGAGGAGGCAGTTCGGTCCCACTTCGCCGGCGCCGTGTCCGAGTGCGCCGCCCGCTTCGCGGTCAGCGCCGAGGCCATGCACTGGCGGCTGTACAACCTGGGCCTGGTGGGGGAGCCGCCGGTCTCCTCGGCCGGCCCCACGGCCCTCCCCCCGGCCGGATGACGGGCAGCCTGTCCGGCCGGAGAGGGGAGGGACTCCCCGCAGCTCGAGATCGGCACGGTTCCGACACACCCCCGTAGCGACCCCTCTGGCTCAATGGTCGCATGGCGGAGCCGGTCATGCAGCACCCCCAGGGGAAGCCCACGGTCAAGCAGGTCTACGCCATCGCCCGGGCCCTCTGCGAGCAGGCAGGCGAGCCGTGGCCGGCGACGCGGGAGGAGGCCTCTACCCTCATCCACCGTCTACGGGGACAGGGATCCTCCCTGCCCGCCTCCGACTCCGTACAGGAGGCGCATACGGGATTCGAACCCGTGCCGCCGCCGTGAGAGGGCGGTGTCCTAGGCCACTAGACGAATGCGCCGAGACACGGTCAGTCTAGCGCCCCGCTCTCTCCCTCAGGTAGGGGAGCGAGCACGGCCAAGGGGCTGGCGTGGGGATAGCGGTCGGTGAGGAGCCACGAGTAGGCGAGGGTCTGGGCGTAGTAGCCGAGCGCGTAGGCGCCGGCTTCCTGGAGGCCGGGAGGCATACGTCCGAGAGCGAGGGAGGCCGGCCAGCCGAGGACGCCGGCGACGACGGGGAGGTGGGAGATGGCGTTCGAGAGCAGGAGCGCGGGGAGGACAAGGGGCGCTAAGCCAAAGAAGAAGGGAGCTCGGCCAAGGGTGATCCAGCGACTCTGGCGGGCGAGGGGGTGGAGCGGGACATCGACCGGGTAGGTCCCCGCCCGCCCCAAGAAGCCCGGGAACGGGCTTCCCACCAGGGACAAGAAGGCGCCCAGGTGCACCGTGTAGCGGACGAAGGCGGCCAGGAAGCGGGCCAGAGGATGCGGCGAGCGGCCCAGGACGAGAACGGAGAACCAGTTGGTAAGCCAGGCGAGGACGGCCAGGGGGTACCAGCAGAGCCACCAGGCCAGATGGGGAGCCGCCAAGGGTAGACGGAAGAGGACGGTGAGGCGGGAGCGGCGGAGGTCGCCCCCGTTGACGAGGCACGGCCGCCGAGCGTCGCGGGGGGGAGGATCGAGGCTCGACGACAAGGCCAGGGGGCCGCTGGTCGGGTAACGGTCGGTGAGGAGGAGGCGGTAGGCCCGCACCTGGGCGGAGTAGGCCACGGCCCAGGCCGCCAGGTCGCGCAGCCCGCGGGGTATCTGCCCCCGCGCAAGCGCCGCCAACCAGGCCAGGAAGGCGCCCGTGAGGGCGCAGGAAAGAAGGGTGGCCGAGACGAGGAGGGTAGGAAGGAGGAGCACCGGGCGGACGAGGGTGGCAAGCCGGCTTTGGGAAGCGGGCGGATCGATGTCCACGTCCACCGGGTATGAGCCGATAGAGCCGAGGAAGAAGCCGGGGTAGGGGCCGGCGGCGAGCAGCGCGTAGGCCCGGACATGGGCCCGGTAGCGCGTGTAGGCGGCCAGGAGGGCGTGCAGCCCTTCCCATGCCTGCCCCCTCACGACCACGACCAGCCACTGGACGAGGGCGGCGGCGGCGACCACGGGGGACCAGAGGAGGGTCCAGACGAGGTGGGGGAGGAGGAGCAGGGGACGGAAGAGGACGGTGAGGCGGGAGCGGCGGAGGTCGTCCTCCACCAGGAGCCGGACCGGATGGCGCTTGGGCATCGGGCGAGCCTAGCCGGCGCCGCGGCCGGCGCGCTCCACCTCCTCTCGGGCGGGAGCGACGAGCCTCCGCCAGCGCACGGTACGGGCCATGACGACCAGGGCGACAAGACCGAGGACGACGTTGAGCACGGTGGTGGCGATGTGCATACCCACGCTGAAGGAGACGAGGGCGGTGGTGGAGAGGCCGGCGTCCCGGAATACGTACACGAGGAACCCCTGCTGGGTACCGATGCCGCCGGGCGTGAAGGGCAGGAGGGTGGAGATGCTCTGCACGGCCATGACCAAAGCGACGTTGGCGGGCCTGGCGGGGACGTCGAAGGCGTCGAGGAAGGCCCACACGCTGGCCGCCCGAAAGCCCCAGGAGGCGAGCTGCCAGCTCGCCACCCCGGTCAAGTAGCGCCGGGGCGTGCCCAGAATGGCAAACCCCTGGCGCACCCGTTGCCGGAAGTCGCGAACCCGGCGCGCCCAGATGACGGTCAAGAGGGCGAGGACGGTGGCCCACACCACTCCGATGACGATGGCCGGGCGGGGGTGGTCGAGGGGCCAGCTCCAGTCGATGGTGGGGAGATCGGGGAGGACGTGCAGATCGGGAAGGGCGCCCTGGGTCACCGCCCAGGCGAGGAGGGCTCCGCCGAGGACGGTGTCGAGCAGGGTCTCCACGAGGAGGGTGGGGGCGAGCGTCGTGTACGTGGAGCCGGGGACACCGTGCTTGAGAAGGACGAGCTTGAGGAGGTCGCCGCCGCGGGCGGGGGCGACGGAGTTGACGCCCACCCCGGCCAGGTAGCTCCCGAGGACGCGGGCCAGGCGCACCCGCTCGCCCGGGTAGGCGGCGGCGACGATGGTCCGCCAGGCGAGAGAGCGGGTGACGAGGCGGGCGAGGTGGCAGAGGAGGGCGACCCCCACCGCCGTCCACTCCACCGCCGCCAACTGCTCGACGAAGGTGCGGGCGGCGTCGATGAGCTCACCGGCCACGCCGCGAACAATAGGGGTCGGCCCTCGTACACTCGCTCCATGGGCGGAGGCCGACCCCCCGACCTTCCTGCTCTCCTCCGGCCTGACCGGCGCTCGTGACCTCGTGGGACGTGGCCTTCCCGCCCCTCCTGGCGGCTACCTTCCTCCGCCGGCTGTCGCGCTTCCACGCCTTGGTGGAGACGTCCAGCGGAGAGGCCCTGGCTCATGTGGCCAACTCGGGACGGCTGCGGGAGGTGCTCGTCCCCGGCAACGCCGTCCTCCTGCGCCCGCGTCCGGGGCCCCGGCGGACCCCCTTCGACCTCCTCCTCGCCCGCGTTCCCCAGGGCGAGGGAGAGCCCGGCTGGGCCTGCGTCGACAGCCGCCTACCCCCGCTGGTGGCGGCGGCGGCCGCCGCCCGGGGGGCGAGTCCTGGGCTGGAGGAATACCGCCTGGTCGCCCGGGAGCCGCGCCTGGGGGCGGGGAGGAGCGACCTCCTGCTGAGGGGGCCGGGCGGCGAGGCGTTGGTGGAGGTCAAGTCCATCACCCTCGTCCGGGCCGGAGCAGGGCTCTTCCCCGACTGCCCCACCGTCCGCGGCAGGGTGCAGGCCGAGCGCCTGGCCTCGGCCCGGGGCCGGCGGAGGGTGGTCGTCTTCCTCGTCCAGCGCTTGGACGCCGAGGCGGTGCGGGTGAACGAGCCTGCCGATCCCGCCTTCGCTCACGCCCTGGGCAAGGCCGAGCGGAAAGGGGTGGAGCTGACTGCCGGGGCCTGCCGGGTGGAGCCGGCCGGGCTCCGCTGGCACCGTCCGCTCCCGCTAGAGCGCTTCACCCCTGAAGCGGCCGCCCCGCCGCTTCCCGATCACCTCCGCCGGGGCCTGCGGCTTCTCCTCGTCGGTACCAGCCCCGACCCCTACTCGGCCTGGTACGGCATGTACTTCGCCCGGCCGGGCGACCGGTTCTGGCCGGCCGCTCGGGCCAGCGGGCTCCTGCCGGCCGCCGCCGGGCCGGGGGACGAGGCCTACCTGTGCCGGCAGCACGGGATCGGGTTCACCCACGTCGTCCAGCGCCCCCATGCCCGGGCGAGGGACATCGACCCGAGGGAGTGGAGGGAGGGCGCCGCCAGGCTGAGAGGCCTCGTCCGCCGCTACCGCCCCCGAGCGGTGTGCTTCGTCGGCCCGGCCGGCGCCCGGGCCGTACTCGGCTCCGGCTCTCTGCCCGGTCCGTGGCCGCGAGCTCTGGAGGGCGTGCCTGCCTTTACCCTCCCCTCCCCCTCCGGCCGGCAGGCAGCGTACCCGCCCCGGCTCATGGGACGCTGGTGTCGGGCCCTGGCCGCTTGGCTGGCCGCCCTCCCCGCTGCTCCTTGACGGCCGGCGGCGGGTCTCCTACCCGTCGCTGCCGAAGGCCCGCAGCTCCGCCAGCTCCTCCTCCGACAGCGGGCGGGGAACCTCGCCCCGGGCCGCCTTCTCGCTCTGCACGTGGCGTCGGATGTCCTCCACCACCTCCGGGTTGGCCAGGGTGGTGGTGTCGCCCACGTCGGCGAAGTTGGAGATGGCGGCAATGACCCGGCGCATGATCTTGCCCGAGCGGGTCTTGGGCATATCGGCCACGATCCACACGTTCTTGGGTCGGGCGATCTTGCCGATCCGGGTCTCGATAGCCTGGGCCACCTTCGTCTCCACCGCGGCCTCGGCCGTGTAGCCGGGCTTGAGGGACACGTACATCTCCACCGCCCGGCCGCGCAGCTCGTCCGCCACCGGCACCGCCGCCGCCTCCGCCACCTCCTCCACGGTGATGGCGGCCGACTCCAGCTCCTTGGTGCCCAGGCGGTGGCCGGCCACGTTGATGACGTCGTCCACCCGGCCCAGGATGCGGAAGTAGCCGTCGGCGGCCTGGACCGCCCCGTCGCCGGCGAAGTAGGGCCAGTCGCGCCAGTCTCGGCTTCCCCGGTCGCGGCAGTACTTGGCGTAGTAGACGTCCACGAACCGCTCCGGCTGGCCCCAGATGGTCTGCATGATCCCCGGCCAGGGGTTGCGGATACAGATGTTGCCGGCGCGGCCGCTCCCGGGCTCGACCACCTCGCCGTTCTCGTCCAGGATCACCGGGTACACCCCCAGGACGCCGGGACCGCAGCTTCCCGGCTTCATGGGCTGGAGGGCGGGCAGGGTGCTGCCCAGGAAGCCCCCCGTCTCCGTCTGCCACCACGTGTCGACGATGACCGCCTCGCCCTTGCCCACCACCTCGTAGTACCAGCGCCACACGTCGGGCTCGATGGGCTCGCCCACGGTGGTCATGTGCTTGAAGCGGTAGCGGTACCTGCGGGGCTCGTCGGGGCCGAGCTTGCGCAGCAGGCGGATGGTCGTGGGCGCCGTGTGGAAGGTGGTGACCTGGAGGCGCTCGGCGATCCGCCACGGCCGGCCGGCGTCCGGGTAGGTGGGAACTCCCTCGTAGATGACGGAGGTGGTGCCCAGGGCCAGGGGGCCGTAGACGATGTAGGAGTGACCGGTGATCCAGCCGATGTCGGCCAGGCACCAGTAGGTGTCCTCGGGATGGATGTCCTGGTAGTACTTGGAGGTGCCGGCCACGTAGGCCAGGTAGCCGCCGGTGGAGTGCTGGCACCCCTTGGGCCGAGCGGTGGTACCGCTCGTGTACATGAGGAAGAGGGGGGCCTCGGCGGGCATGGACACGGGCTCCACCTCCCGCCGGCGGAAGTCGGGGAGGAGGTCGTCGACGAAGAAGTCCCGCCCCTCCGCCATGGGGCTAGCGGAGACGTAGCGACCGGGGTAGCGGCGGAAGACGAGCACCTTGTCCACCTCCACGCCCAGCTCCCGGGCTCGGGCCACCGCCTCGTCGGCCTTGACCTTGTGGTCGAGGAGCTCGCCCTGCCGGTAGTAGCAGTCCATGGTGACGAGGACGCGGCTGCCCGAGTCGGCGATCCGCTCCCCGCAGGCGGCGCCGCTGAAGCCGCTGAACACCTGGGAGTGGATCACCCCCAGGCGGGCGCAGGCGAGCATGGTCACCGGTAGCTCGGGGACCATGGGCAGGTGCAGGGTCACCCGGTCGCCGCTTTCCAGGCGGCAGAAGTCGCGGAGAAGAGCGGCCAGCTCGTTCACCCGCCGGTGGAGCTCCCGGTAGGTGAGGACCTTGTCTTCTTCCTCCTCGGGCTCGGGCACCCAGATGAAGGCGGCCTTGTTGGCGTAGGCGGAAAGGTGGCGATCGACGCAGTTGAGGCAGGCGTTGAGACGGCCGCCCACGAACCACTTCCAGAAGGGCGGGTCGCTCGTGTCCAGGGTGGTGTGCCAGTAGCGGTCCCAGGTAAGGAGGTCGGCGTACTCCCGGAAGCACTCGGGGAAGCGCTCCTCGGCGAACCGCTCGAAGATGGCTGGATCGGCGGCGTTGGCCTGGCCGATGAAGCGGGCCGGCGGGTAGTAGTACTCCTCCTCCCGCCAGTGCACGGCAATCTGGGCCTCCGAGACCTGTGCCTCCTGCTCCGTCGCCACCGGCACCTCCTCTGGGGCAGAGATGACTGAGGCTGCGGGGCTAGGATTCGAACCTAGATACCGTGGTCCAGAGCCACGTGTCCTGCCGTTAGACGACCCCGCAGCGGGCGAGGCTATTCTAGCCCGGCCGGTCTCCCGTCTCCAGCCGGTACACGGGCACCAGGCGCTTCTCCGCCTCCGTGTCGATGTGAGCTTCCACCTCGACGTAGGGCTCCAGGCCCGAGCCGCGCAGCTTCTCCTTGAGGAGCTCGTCCACCTGGTACACGCCCGAGGAGTTGTTCATGGTGATGCCGATCATGATCGGCCGAGCCTGGCCGTCGCGGATGTCGACGCTGTCGATGGCCGCCGCCGACAAGGAGTGGATGGACACCCGGCCCCGCTCGAAGGGGATGCGAGAGCGGCCCTTGGCCATGTCCAGGGCGTCGGCCACCCGGAGGATGCCCGCCTCCAGCGTGAGGGGCTTGCCGGAGGCGCGGTGGCTGGTGATGGCGTGGAGGACCTCGGCCACGAGTACCGTCAGCTCCGGTTCCTCGTAGGCGCCGGCCAGAAGCTCACGGGCCTTGCGCTCGCCCAGAAGGAGGCTCGTGTCCTCGTGACCGTCGCGGTGGACGGCCATGCCCACGTCGTGGAGGAGGGCGCCGAGGAGGACGACCACCTCGGCGTCCTCCCGCCCTAGGCCGTAGTCCCGTACCAGGGAGGGCTCGACTCCGTGCTTGGTCAGCTGGCGCAGGAGCTTGAGGGCGATGTTGGCCACGATCTGGACGTGCACCCAGGAGTGGTCGTTGATCTCCAGCCGGGCGAGGGCGTTGACGTTGGCCACGTGCCACAGGGCCTTCAGCTCGGTGTCGGCGTTGACCCGCTCGAGCACCGCCCGTAGCTTGCGGTTGCCGCGGGTGGGGGCGCGGATCCGCATCTTGGCCACCGCCTCGGCGGGAGTGAGGCGGGCCTCCCGCTCCGGCTCGGCGGCGGGCGGAGCCTCGGACAGGGGCAGGTCGGGATCGTGCTCGTCCACGCCACCCAAAAGCCTACGGCACCCGCCGCCGTCGCCGCCGGGGCCGATAATGGGCCCATGGAGGGCCAGCGCAAGCGGCTGGTGGTGGCCATCACCGGCGCCTCCGGCTCCGTCTACGGCATCCGCCTGCTCCAGGTGCTCCGGGCCCTGGAGCACGTGGAGACCCACCTCGTCATCAGCCCCTCCGGCAAGCGCACCCTCCTGCACGAGACCCCCTACACGGTGGAGCAGGTGGAGGAGCTGGCCGACGCCGTGTACGGCTACCGGGACGTGGGCGCCCCCCTCGCCAGCGGCTCCTTCCTCACCGCCGGCATGGTGGTGTGCCCGTGCAGCATCCGCACCCTGTCCGCCCTCGCCCACTCCTTGGCCGACAACCTCATCGCCCGGGCCGGGGACGTCACCCTCAAGGAAGGCCGGCCGCTGGTGGCGGTGGTGCGGGAGACGCCCCTCCACTTGGGCCACCTCCGGCTCATGACTCGGCTGGCCGAGATCGGCGGCGTCGTTCTCCCTCCCGTCCCGGCCTTCTACGCTCGCCCGCAGACGGTGGAGGACATCGTCGACCATACGGTGGGGAGGATCCTCCAGCGTGTGGGCCTGCCTGTTCCCGGGCTGGTGGCGGAGTGGCCGGGGGACGTGGCCCGCGCCGACCGCTAGGCGACGGCCGCCCACTCCCCGTACAGGGAGGTGTACAGGCCGCCGCGGGCGAGGAGCTCGTGGTGGGTGCCTTGCTCGACGATGCGGCCGTGCTCGAGCACGACGATGAGGTCGGCGCCGCGGATGGTGGACAGGCGGTGGGCGATGACGAAGGCGGTGCGCCCGGCCAGCAGGCGGCGGAGGGCCTGCTCGATAGCGCGCTCGGTGCCGATGTCCACCGACGAGGTGGCCTCGTCGAGGATGAGGATGCGGGGGTCGGCGAGGAGGGCGCGGGCAAAGGCCACGAGCTGACGCTGGCCCAAGGAGAGGCGCACTCCCCGCTCGCCGAGCTGGGTGTCGTATCCGTGCTCGAGCTGGACAATGAAGCGGTGGGCCCCCACCGCCCGGGCGGCGGCGACCACGTCCTCCAGGGGGGCGTCGGGACGACCGAAGGCGATGTTGTCGCGCACGGTGCCGGCAAAGAGGAACCCTTGCTGGGGCACGATGCCGAGCTGGGAGCGGAGCGAGGCCTGGCTCACCTCCCGCAGGTCGACGCCGTCGATGGTGATGCTCCCCGCCCGCGGGTCGTAGAAGCGGGCGAGGAGCTTGGCCAGGGTGGACTTGCCGGCCCCTGTGTGGCCGACCAGGGCCACGGTCGTCCCCGCTGGTACGTCCAGGTCGATGGTGTGGAGGACGTCGGGCCCATCTCCGTAGCCGAAGCGGACGGCCTGGAAGCGAACGTGGCCCTGTATGCGGGCAAGCGGGCGAGCGCCGGGACGGTCGCGCACCTCCGGCTCCTCGTCGAGGACGTCCATGATCTTGTCCAGGGCGGCGGTGGCGGACAGGAAGGTGTTGTAGAGCTGGGACAGGTCCTGGACGGGGTCGAAGAAGTTGGACAGGTAGCCGATGAAGGCAAACAGGGTGCCCACGGTGAGGTCGCCCCCCGACACCAGGTAGCCGCCGTAGCCGAGCACGACTGCCGTGGCGGCTGCGGACAGGAAGTCTACGAACGGGAAGTAGAGGCCGTTGAGCACCACGGTGCGGTGGTTGGCCTGGCGGTAGCGGGCATTGACGTGGCGGAAGCGGCGCGCCCTCTCCCCCTCGCGGGTGAAGGCCTGCACCACTCGCACGCCGGCGATGTCCTCGGCCAAGGCGGCAGTTACCAGGGCCAGCCGCTCCCGCACGGCCCGGTAGGCACGGGCGGAGCGGTTGCGGAAGAGGGCGGTGGCAGCGGCCATAGCCGGGAAGACGGCCAGAGTGGCGAGCGCCAGTCGCCAGTCGAGGACGAAGAGGAGGGTGGCCGACCCGAGCAGGGTGAGAGAGTTCCTGACCAGGCTGTTCAGGCCCTCGGTCACGAGCTGGTCGAGGGCGTCCACGTCGTTGGTGAGGCGGCTGATGACGACGCCCGCCCGGTGGCGCTCGTAGTAGCCCAGGGACAGGCGCTGGAGGTGGCTGAAGAGGGCCGTGCGCAGGTCGGCCAGGATGCGCTCGCCGGTCCAGCCCGCCAGGTAGGTCTGGGCGGCCGACGACCCCCAGCTGGCGAGGCCGGCGGCCAGGAAGCCGGCCACCACCACAGCGAGGAGGGTGAGGTCGCCTCGGGCGATGCCGCGGTCGATGGCTACCTTGGCTAGGTAGGGCGGGGCGAGAGAGGTGGCGGTGGCGGCGAGGAGGGAGGTCACCGCCAGGGCGACCCGCGACTTGTACGGACGGGCGAGGCTGACGAGAGCTCGAAGGCGGCGCTTCGTCTGCCGCCACGACCAGTCCTCCACCTTGGCCCCCCGCTCGAGGGTGAGATGGGAGCCCGGCTGCCAGATCCTCACCTGGGGGCCTCCTCACCGGCCCTGGAGGTCGCCCGCGAATCGCCCTGGGAGAGCCCCACCTCCCCGACCCGCGGCGTCAGCCTATCGGGGAAGGTGCGACGCGGGGGTGCAGGGTTTGAGGAAAGAGTGCGACAGGGCCCTTCCCCGCCCCCGTAGAGGCTCCGGCTCACGCCGTCGCCTCTACGCGGGCGGCGAACTCAGCCTCGAGCAGGCCGTGCTCGTAGATCTCCCGGTACACGGCGCTCTCGGCGATGAGGTCGTCGTGGCTGCCCCGGGCCGCCACCCGGCCTCCATCGAGCACCACGATCTCGTCGGCCAAGGCGATGGTGGACAGGCGGTGGGCGATGATGATGGTCGTCCGCCCCCGCATGGCCTCGCGCAGGCCGAGACGGATGCGGGCCTCGGTGGTGGCGTCCACGGAAGCGGTGGCGTCGTCGAGGATGAGGATGCGGGGATCGATGAGAAGGGCGCGGGCGATGGCGATGCGCTGCCGCTCGCCTCCGGACAGGGTGATCCCCCGCTCCCCGATCACGGTGTCGTAGCCCCGGGGCAGGTTGTGGATGAACTCGTGGGCCTGGGCGGCCCGGGCGGCCGCCTCCACCTCGGCGTCGGTGGCGTCGGGCCGACCGAAGGCGATGTTCTCGCGGACGGTGGCCGAGAAGAGGAAGGGCTCTTGCCCGATGACGCCGATGGCCCGGCGCAGCGACGACAGGGTGACCTCCCGAACGTCGACCCCGTCCACCGTCACCCGTCCCGCCGTCACGTCGTAGAAGCGGGGGATGAGGGAGGCAAGAGTCGTCTTGCCCGACCCGGTGTGGCCGATGAGGGCCACCGTCCGCCCCGGCTCCAGGATGAGATCGATGCCGCGCAGCACCGGCCGCGACCGGTCGTAGCCGAACCACACGTCCTCGAGCGCTACCCGCCCCGGCCCGGGCGGAAGATCGCGGGCTCCGGGGGGGTCGCTGATCTCCTCCCTCTCGTCCAGCACCTGGAAGATGCGCTCGCCGGAGGCGGTCGCCCGCTGGGCCTGACCGATCCACATGCCGAGCATGCGCAGGGGGAAGACGAGCATGAGCAAGAGCACGTTGAACTGCACGAAGGCGCCCAGGCTGAGGCGGCCGTGCACGACCTCCCTGCCGCCGACGAGGAGCACCGCCGCCTGGGCCAGTAGGGGCAGGAAGGCGAGGAGGGGCACGTAGAAGGCCCGCTGCCGGTTGGCCCTCAGGCTCTCCCCGAACACGGCCTCCGAGGCGGCCGAGAATCTCCTTTCCAGCGCCCGCTCCTGAGCGAAGGCCTTGACCACGTGCACGCCGACGATGGACTCCTCGGCCACGGTGGCCACGTCGGCCATCTTCTGCTGCACTTCCCGGAGGACGGGGTGGGAGGCCTGGCTGTAGCGGTAGGCGAGGAGGACGAGGAGGGGCGTGATCCACAGGGCCACCAGAGCCAGCCGCCAGTCGACCACGAACAGGACGGCGGTGACTACCACCACCGTGACCACGTGCTGGAAGAAGAAGATGAGGCCGTAGCCGAGGAAGAAGCGCACCGCTTGCAGATCGACGGTGGCCCGGGACATGAGCTGTCCCGTCTGGTGGCGGTCGAAGAAGCCGAAGGACAGCCGCAGGAGCTTGCCGTACAGGGCGTTGCGCATGTCGAACTCGACGCCCAGGGCCTGGTGACCGGCGATGAACCGCCGGCCCACCATGAGAGCCGCCTTGGCTCCGCCCGCGGCCACGACCAGACCCACGAGCAGCCACAGAGCGGCGGTGTCGCCTGTGGTCACCGGCCCGTTGATGGTCTCGCGGATAAGGAAGGTGATGGCGATGCCGGCGAGCTGGGAGCCCACGGCGAGCAGGCAGGAGGCCACGAGAGACAGCTTGTACGGCCGCAGGAAGGAGAGCAGGCGGAGGAAGGTGGTCCGCTTGCGAGGGACGAGGGACACGGGCGCAATCTAGCCGCCGGTCTCTTCCCACCGGCGGGGCGGGGCGGCGGCGTCGGGCCCAGCCGGGAAGGGCGATCAGGCCGGCCAGCCCTCCTCAACACCCGTCTCTCAACCGCTCCAGCTCCTCCCGAACCAGCCTCACCGCCGTCTCCAGCCGGCGACGGTGGTCGGGGTTGTTGAGCCAGCCGCTCGCTCCCGAGGGATGAGGAAGGGGTACCGCCGGCCGGTCGCCCAGCCTGAGCCTCGTTCCCACCACCGGCGTGAGCTCCCGCACGCCCAGCAGAGAGCGGGCGGCCAGCCCGCCCACAGTCACCACGAGGCCGGGGTCGAGAAGCCTGAGCTCCCACTCCCGCCAGAAGGCGCACAGCTCCTGCTCGCGGGGGGTCGGCGTCCGATCGCCGCGGCCGCTCGGCGCCTTGCCGGGGTAGCAGCGGGTGACGGCGGCGCAGTAGAAGGTGGCGTAGAACTCCTCCTCGTCCATCTCCAGCCACCGGCGCAGGGTGCGCCCGGCTTGCCCTCGCCAGGGCCTTTCCTCGGCCCCCTCCACCGCTCCCGGCGCCTGCCCGTAGAGGTAGACCCGCTGGCCCGCCCTGCCCTCCACCACCGGTCGCGAGGCAATGGGAAAGCCGGCCTCGGCGCAGGCTCGGCAGGCCCGGTTGGCGCGCTGGAGGGAGGCCAGGGAACGGAAGACCACCGGCGCCTAGAGTACGTCCCATGGCCTTTCCTCTGGAAGCGGTGCCCAACTTCTCCGAGGGCCGAGACGGGGACACCATCGCCGCTCTCGGCCGGTCCCTGGCCGCCCGGGCGCGCCTGGTGGACGTCCACGTCGACCCCGATCACCACCGCTCCGTCTTCACGGTGGTAGGGCAGGAGGAGGAGCTGGTGGAGGCGCTCTTCGCCGCCGTGGCCTGCGCCCGGGAGCGAATCGACCTGCGCCGGCACGGAGGCGCTCACCCCCGGGTAGGCGCGGCCGACGTCGTTCCCCTCGTGGCCGTGCGCCCCGACGATCTCGACCGGGCCAAGGCGGCGGCGACAATGCTGGCCGGCCGCATCGGCGAGGAGCTGGGGCTGCCCGTGTTCCTGTACGGGGCCCTTGCTCCCGGTCGCGGCCCCGCCTTCTACCGCCGCGGCGGGCTGGAGGGGCTGGCCCGGCGGCTAGCGGCCGGCGAGCTCCGCCCCGACTTCGGTCCCGGCCGTCTGGATGAGCGGGCAGGTTGCGTTCTCGTCGGCGCCCGCCGTCCCCTCATCGCCTTCAACGTCAACTTGGCCGGGGACGACCTGGAGGCGGCCCGGGCCATCGCCGCCTCCGTCCGGGAGACGGGGGGTGGCTTTCCCGGCGTCCGGGCCCTCGGCTTCGCCCTCCCCAGCCGGGGCCTCGTCCAGGTGAGCATGAACGTGGAGGATCCCGAGCGGGTGTCCCTGCACGAGGTAGTGGCCCGCATTGCCGCCGAGGCCGCCGCCCGCGGCCTGGCTGTGGTCGGCTCGGAGCTCGTGGGACTCATCCCCGCCGGGAGCGCCGCCGCCGCCGCCGCCGCCTCCCTCCAGCTCCCCGATCTGCCCCCGTCCAAGCTCCTCGAGCTGCGGCTGGTGGACCTGGGGGCGGGGGAGGGAGACGGGGGCGCTACACTCGGCCGGTGATCCCGAGCATCGCCCGCTCCGGCCAGGATCCGACGGTCGGGCACCTATGGGCTGGGATGGGGGCGGTGGGGCGGGCCGCGGGGACAAGGGGCGAGGACGACGGATCCCCGGCCGCCGCCTCCCTGGTGGCGGCTGGGCGGGTGCTGGGGCGGTGACCGTCGCCGCGTCCCTGGAGACGATGGTGGAGGCCCTGTGCGGCGATCTCGCCCGCATTCGGGCGCCGCGCGGGCTCACGCTCCACGCCCGCTCCTGGCAGACCGAGGCTCCCCTGCGCATGCTCCTCAACAACCTCGACCGGGAGGTGGCGGAGCGGCCGGAGGAGCTCGTCGTCTACGGCGGCTCGGGCAAGGCGGCCCGAAGCCACCAGGCCCTCAAGGCCCTCGTGCGCTCCCTCCTCCAGCTCGGCGACGACGAGAGCCTCCTCGTCCAAAGCGGAAAGCCGGTGGGGGTGCTCCGCACCCACCCCTTCGCCCCCCGCGTCCTCATCGCCAACGCCCTCCTCGTCCCCCGCTACGCCACCTGGGACGAGTTCCGCCGCCTGGAGGCCCTGGGTCTGACCATGTACGGCCAGATGACGGCGGGGAGCTGGATCTACATCGGCACCCAGGGCATCCTCCAGGGCACCTATCAGACCTTCGCCGCCGCCGCCGAGCGGCACTTCGGCGACAGCGACCTGCGCGGCCGGGCCGTTCTCACCGCCGGCCTGGGCGGCATGGGAGGGGCCCAGCCCTTGGCCGCCACCATGCTGGGCGGGGCCATCCTGTGCGTGGAGGTCGACCCGGCCCGCATCGAGCGGCGCCTCCGCACCCGCTACCTGGACGAAGCTACCGACTCCCTGGAGGACGCCCTGACCCGGGTGCGGCAGGCCCAGGCGAAGCGACGGCCCTTGTCGGTGGGCCTCCTGGCCAACGCCGCCGACGTGGTGCCCGAGCTCGCTCGGCGGGGGGAGGCGTTCGACCTCGTCACCGACCAGACGGCCGCCCACGACCCCCTCCGCGGCTACATCCCCCAGGGCGTGGACGTGGAGCAGGCCGCCCGTCTTCGCGCCTCCGATCCCGACGAGTACCTGCGCCGAGCCCGGGCCTCCATCGCCGAGCACGTCGGCGGCCTCCTCGCCCACGCCCGGGCAGGGGCGCACGTGTTCGATTACGGCAACAACCTGCGCGGGGAGGCGGAGGCGGCGGGAGTGGAGGGAGCCTTCTCCTACCCCGGGTTCGTCCCCGCCTACATCCGGCCCCTCTTCTGCCGCGGCTTGGGGCCGTTTCGGTGGGTGGCCCTGTCGGGCGAGCGGGCCGACATCGCCGTCATCGACCGGGAGCTGCGCCGCCTCTTCCCCGACGACCCCATCCTCCAGCGCTGGCTCGCCCTCGCTCCCGGCCGAGTGGCCTTCCAGGGACTGCCCGCCCGCATCTGCTGGCTGGGCTATGGGGCCCGCGCCCGGGCCGGCCTGGCCATCAACGACCTCGTCCGCTCGGGCCGGGTGCGGGCGCCGGTGGTCATCGGCCGCGACCACCTGGACGCAGGGTCGGTGGCCTCCCCCTACCGGGAGACGGAGGCCATGCGCGACGGCTCCGACGCCATCGCCGACTGGCCCATTCTCAACGCCCTCCTCAACACCGCCGCCGGCGCCACCTGGGTGAGCGTCCACCACGGGGGCGGAGTGGGCATCGGCAACTCCCTCCACGCCGGCATGGTGGTGGTGGCCGACGGCAGCGACGAGGCCGCCGTCCGCTTGGAGCGGGTCCTGACCTGCGACCCGGCCACCGGCATCCTCCGCCATGCCGACGCCGGGTACGAGGAGGCCCTGGGAGCGGCCCGCGACTTCGGGCTGGAGCTGCCCATGCCGCCCGGTCGCGGGTGAGGCGGCTCCTCGTCCGGGACCTCGCCCAGCTCGCCACCCCGGCCGGCGGGGGGGCGCCCTTACGCGGCCCGGCGCTCGGCCGGGTGGAGGTGATCGAGAACGCCTACATCCTCTGCCAGGAGGGCCGCATCGCCGCCGTCGGGCGCATGCGCGACCTTCCTCCTCTCGACGAGGCCGTGGCCGAGCTGAACGGGCAGGGCCTGTGCGCTCTTCCCGGCCTGGTCGACTGCCACACCCACGCCTGCTTCGCCGGCGACCGGGTGGAGGAGTTTGCCCAGCGGGCGGCGGGGACCTCCTACGAGGAGCTCCATGCCGCCGGCGGCGGCATCCTCAGCACGGTGCGAGCGACCCGAGCTGCCGGCGAGGAGGCCCTGCGGCAGGCGGTGGAGCAGCATCGGCAGTGGATGCTGGCCCACGGCACCACCACCTTCGAGGCCAAGTCGGGCTACGGCCTCGACCGGGAGACGGAGATCGCCTCCCTGCGCGCCATCCGCGCCGCCGGCGGCATCCCCACCTGGCTGGGCGCCCACGCCGTCCCGCCTGAGTTTCCCGACGCCGACGCCTACCTCGACTACGCCCTGGCCGAGGTGTTGCCCGAGGCGGCCCGTCTGGCCGAGGCGGCCGACGTGTTCCTGGAGCGGGGCGCCTTCGACGCCGATCAGGCCCGCCGCTACCTTCGAGCCTGCCGCCAGGCCGGCCTCGTCCTCCGCCTGCACGGCGACCAGCTCAGCGAGATGGGGGCCGTCCCCTTGGCGGTGGAGCTGGGCGCCCGCTCCGTCGACCACCTGGAGGCAACCTCCCACCGCGGCGTCCAGACCTTGGCGGCCAGCGCCGTCACCGCCGTCCTCCTCCCCGCCAGCGCTCTCTTCCTGGGCCGACCTATGCCCCCTGCGCGGGCTCTCGTGGACGCCGGCTGCGCCGTCGCTCTGGCCACCGACTTCAACCCGGGCAGCGCCTACTGCGAGAGCCTGCCCCTCGTCTGCTCCCTGGCCTGCACCCAGCTCGGCCTCACCCCGGCCGAGGCTCTGTCCGCCTGTACGGTCAACGCCGCCCACGTACTCGGCCGGGCGGGGCGCAAGGGCCGCCTCGCCCCCGGCTACGACGCCGACATCGTTCTTCTCGACGCTCCCGACTGGCGCTACCTAGCCTACCACCTGGGAGGCGACCGGGTGGGTCACGTCCTGGTGGGCGGGGAGCGCGTGTGGGCACGCTAGGCTAGCTGCGATGGCCACCAAGAAGCAGCGCCGCCGGCGGGCCAAGGAGCGCCGCCACGAGTGGGAGTACGTCCTCATCGACGAGGAGGGGCGCGAGGTCCCGTTGGACGAGGATCACAAGGCCCGCCGGGAAGCCGAGCCGGGCAAGGCGGCCGGCCCCGCCGCGGCGGTGCGGGCTCCGGGCGGGCGGGTCATCGAGCCCCCCTCCTGGGGCCGGGTGCTGAGACGGGCGGGGATCTTCGGCCCGCTCATGCTCATCGTCGTCTACCTGCTCAAGCCCAAGGGGGCGGGCCTGGCGAGCGTGATCATGCAGACCCTCTTGCTCCTCGCCTTCTTCATCCCTTTCAGCTACCTCATGGACGCGCTCATGTACCGGATGGCCCGCAAGCGGGCGGCCCGGGCCCGCACCGCCGGCAAGGGCCGCTAGGTTTGGTGTAGCCGAATGGCAGTGGCGGTGGAGCGCTACGAGCTCGGTCCTCTCGGGACCAACTGCTACGTGGTGCGCTCGGAGCGGGGCGCGCCCCAGGCAGTGGTCATCGACCCCAGCGGCGACGCTGCCACCCTGCGGCTGGAGCTGGCCCGCATGGGCGCCCGCCTGGCCGCCATCCTCGTCACCCACGCCCACTGGGACCACCTGCTCGGCTTGGCCGACCTGGCCGAGGGGACGGGGGCGCCGGTGTACGCCCCCCGGGCGGAGGCGGAGGTGGTGCAGCGCCCGAACGACTACTACACCGGCGTGGGAGTGGCCCTGCGGGGTCGCGCCCCCGACGTCCTCCTGGAGGGGGGAGAGACGGTGGAGGTAGGCGGGCTTGCCTTCCAGGTGGTGCACGTGCCCGGGCACTCCCCCGGCCACCTGGCCTACGGCGTGGACGGCTGCCTGTTCTCGGGGGACGTCCTCTTTGCCGGCAGCGTGGGCAGGACCGATCTTCCCTTCGGCGACTGGGACGCCCTGCTCGGCTCCATCCGGCGGCTGCTCGAGCTCTTCCCTCCCGATACCGTCGTCTACCCGGGCCACGGCCCTCCTACCACCCTCGGCACCGAGGCGGCGTCCAACCCCTTCCTGGCGGAGCTCCGGGCCGGGTGAGGTTCGAGGCTCCCCGCGGGACGCACGACGTCTTGCCCGCCGACCAGCCCCGCTGGCGGCGGGTGCTGGCGGAGGCCGAGCGGCTCCTGCGCCTGTACGGCTACCGACCCATCCTCACGCCCGGGTTCGAGGACACCGAGCTCTTCCTCCGCACCGCCGGGCCCGGCTCGGACGTGGTGCAGAAGGAGATGTACACCTTCGCCGACCGGGCCGGCCGCTCCCTCACCCTGCGGCCGGAGGGGACCGCTCCCATCGTCCGAGCCTACCTGGAGCACGGGCTCCACCGACAGCCGCAGCCGGTCAAGCTGTACACGGTGGCGCCCATGTACCGGTACTCGGCCCCCCAGCGGGGCAGGTACCGGGAGCACTGGCAGCTGTCGGTGGAGGCGATCGGCTCCGCCGACCCGGCCCTGGACGCCGAGGTGATCCAGCTCTACGACGAGCTCCTGCGCCGCCTGGGGGTCGCCCGATACGAGCTTCAGATCAACTCCATCGGCGACAGCCGCTGCCGGCCTGCCTACGTGCGGCAGTTGGCGGCCTGGCTGGACGAGCACGAGCGGCTGCTGGACGAGGAGGCTCGAAGCAAGCGGCGCACCTCGCCCCTGCGGGTGTTCGACACCAAGAATGCTGCCGTGGCCGAGACCCTGCGGGAGGCTCCCACCATCGCCGATGCCCTCTGCTCCTCCTGTCGGGAGCACTTCGAGCAGGTGCAGGCCTACCTCGACGCCTACGGCGTCCGCTATACCCTCGTCCCCACCCTGGTGCGGGGCCTCGACTACTACACCCGCACCACCTTCGAGTTCGTGGACGAGGCCATCGGCGCCCAGTCCACCGTCTGCGGCGGCGGCCGCTACGACGGTCTCGCCGAGGAGCTGGGCGGCCCGCCCACGCCCGGGATCGGCTTCGGGGCCGGCATCGAGCGCCTTCTCCTCAGCTTGGAGGCGGCCGGCATGGAGGCCGAGGAGGAGCCGGAAGTGGACGTCTTCTTCGTCCTCGACGAGGGGGAATCGCGGGAGCGGGTGCTTCCCCTCATGCAGGAGCTGCGGCGGGCGGGGCTCGTCTGCGACACCGACTACGCCGGCCGCTCGCTCAGGGGCCAGCTCACCCAGGCGAGCCGGCTCCAGGCGCGGGCGACGGTGATCGTGCGAGGGGAGGAGGCAGTCGTCCGTCGCCGCGGCCAGGAGGACCGCCGGGTGCCGCTCTCCCGGCTCCGGGAGGCGCTGCCGTGAGGTGGCGGGATCTCATGTGCGGGGAGGTGCGGCCGGCTCACGTAGGCCGCCGGATCGCCCTCTGCGGCTGGGCCCACCGGCGCCGCGATCACGGCAACCTCGTGTTCATCGACCTCCGCGACCGGGCCGGCGTCTGCCAGCTCGTGGTCAACCCCGCCCGCTCGCCGGAGGCCGTGGAGGTGGCTCACCAGGTGAGGAACGAGTTCGTGCTGCGGGCGGAAGGGGAGGTGGCGGCCCGGGCTCCCGAGCTCGTCAACCCCAACCTGGCCACGGGGGAGGTGGAGCTCCAGGTGGAGCGGCTGGAGATCGTCTCCCGGTCGGTGCCCCTCCCCTTCCAGCTCGACGAGGAGGGGGTGGACGAGACCCTGCGCCTGCGCTACCGGTGGCTCGACCTGCGCCGGGAGCGGCTCCAGCGGAACATGGTCCTGCGCGCGCGCATGGTGGCCACCATCCGCCGGGTGATGGAGGAGGCGGGGTTCCTGGACATCCAGACCCCCATCCTGTTCAAGCCCACCCCCGAGGGAGCCCGCGACTTCATCGTCCCCAGCCGGCTTCAGCCGGGGCGCTTCTACGCCCTGCCCCAATCGCCCCAGCTCCTCAAGCAGCTCCTCATCATCGCCGGCTTCGACCGCTACTACCAGATCGCCATCTGCTTCCGGGACGAGGACCTACGGGCCGACCGGGTGCAGGAGATCACCCAGCTCGACGTGGAGATGGCCTTCCCCGACCGGGACGCCCTCTTCTCGCTCATGGAGCGGATGTGCGTGGAGGTGTGGCGAGCTTGTGCCGGGGTGGAGCTGCGGCCACCCTTCCCCCGCCTCACCTACCAGGAGGCCCTGCGCCGCTACGGCACCGACAAGCCCGACCTCCGCTTCGGGCTGGAGATCGAGGATGCCACCGCCCTCACCCGCGGCTCCGGCCTGGCCGTGTTTGCCCAGGCTCCCTGCGTCCGCTACCTGGTCTGCCCCAAGACCCTGTCCCGGGCCGAGCTTGCCCAGCTGGAGGAGGAGGCGCGGGAGTGGGGGGCAAAGGGGCTCGCCTACCTCATCTGGGACGAGCAGGGCCGGGCCCGCTCCCCCATCGCCAAGTTCCTCTCTCCCGCCGAGCTTCGCGCCCTGCGGGCCCCGCCCGGCTCCACCCTCCTCTTCTGCGCCGACGAGCCTGGGGTGGCGGCGCGGGTGCTGGGCGGGCTTCGCCTCCACCTGGGCCGCCGGCTCGGCCTCATCGACGAGGAGGCGTTCGCCCTCTGCTGGGTCACCGACTTTCCCATGTTCGAGTGGTCCCAGGAGGAGGGCCGCTGGCAGGCTCACCACCACCCCTTCACCCGGCCTGCCCCCGAGTGGGAGGACTCCTTCGATACCCGCCCGGAGGCAGCCACCGCCCTCGCCTACGACCTGGTGGCCAACGGCAACGAGATCGGCGGCGGCTCCTTTCGCATCCACGAGCCGGAGCTCCAGGAGCGGGTCTTCCGCCTGCTCGACCTCTCCCCCGACGAGCAGCGGGCCAAGTTCGGCTTCCTGTTGGACGCCCTGAGCATGGGCGCGCCCCCCCACGGCGGCATCGCCCTCGGCATCGACCGGATGATGATGGTAGTGGCCCGGGAGCCCAACCTCCGGGACACCATCGCCTTTCCCAAGAACCAGGCCGGCGTCGATCCCATGAGCGGAGCCCCCTCGCCGGTGTCCCAGGCCCAGCTCGACGAGCTGGGCCTGCGCCTCGTGCCGCCCAAGCGCCCGCGCTAGCATCGGCTCCGGGATGGGCGGGTTCCTTCCCCGCTTCGCCGTCGAGGTCGCCTTCCTCGGTCTGTTGGCGGCGGCGTCCGCCCTGGCCGAGCTGCCGGCTGCCCTCATCGGGGCCGTCATGGCCGCCGGGTGGCTCATCACCGCTCTCATCGAGTGGCTGGCCTGGCGGTCGCAGCGGCTGCCCGACATCCCTCTCAGCCGGCCCCGCCCGCCCACACCGGGGCCGGCGGCCGACTGGGATCTGGACGAGCTTCTCGCTCCCCTGCCCGGCGAGGAGGACAAGGAGGGGGAGGCGAGAGGCGAGACCACGCGCGTCGTTCCTCCCGGGGAGGGGTGATGGCCGCCCTGGCCCAGCGGGTGTTGGCCTTGGCGGGGGCGGCGCTCCTCTTGGCGGTAGCGGCGGTTGCCGCCACTCGCGACGGGGGAAGGCGAGGGCCGGCCTTGCCCCGGCCGGCGGTGGGGCCGGGGGAGGGCTGGTACCTCACCCGGGCCGGGATCGTTCCTCCCATCCCGGCCGCAGGGCGGCCGAGCGCCTGCGGCTGGGTGTTGCGGCCGGGCACGCTGGGCGTCGTCCACCCGGTCTTCCCCTGCGGGGTCAAGCTCTTCGTCGCCTATCGGGGGCGGACGGCTCTGACCCGAGTGGTGGCGCACGGGCCGGTGGCGGCCGGACGGCAGCTCGAGCTCACCCCCGCCCTGGCCGCCCTTCTCGGCCTGGCAGGCGTGGACGAGGTGCGCTACGCCTTTGCCCGCCGGTGACGGCGGCTAGAGGGCGGTCGTGCTCGGCCCTGGGCGTGGCGGGCGCCGACCGATGGTGAGCCAACACCGCCGCAGCGGAAGCCCGGGTCGGGCGTAGCTGCCGCCGACCACCCACCTGGCCCGGCCAGTGTTGGCAGGGGCGCCGGTCATGGGCAGGGTGGAGCACGTCCTAAGATGCGCCCGTGGGCGACCCCGACTCGGCGGCGGCGGTGGAGCGGCTGGCGGCCCGCTACGGCGAGGCCTGGAGCCGCCACGACGTGGAGGCCATCGTGTCCATGCACGCGCCGGGCATGGTCTTCGAGAGCCACACCTTGGGGGAGCGGGCCGAGGGGGACGCCGTGCGCGCCCACATTGCCGCCATCTTCGAGAACTGGCCCGATCTCGCCTTGCGTACCCGGCGGACGTGCGCGAAGGAGGGGCTCGTGGTGGTCGAGTGGACGGCGACCGCCACCCGGCGCCCGACCGGGGAGCTCCTCGAGTGGGACGGGGTGGACGTGATGCCGGTGGAGAACGGCCTCATCGCGCGCAACGACGTCTACTCGGGCTCGCGCGCGCCGCGCGTCCTTCGGCGCGCCTAGCCGGCCGCGCGGTCGCGACCGCTAGCCTGGGTGTGTGAGTACCTGGGTGTTCGGGGATGCCTCCCGCAACGGCGACTGGGCCTGCGTGCGTCTGCGCCTGGATGGGGAGCGGATCGTGGATGCCGACGCCGACGGGCTCGCCTGCGACCTGCGCGGCCTCACCCTGCTCGAGGCGGCCGCCGTGGGGGGGGAGGAGCTGCCGGTGGAGGCCCTGGCGGCGGCCATCGGGCCGGTCTTCCGGGCCTCCCCATCGCCCCGCCGGGTGGCGGTGGCGATGAGCGGGGGCGTGGACAGCGCCGTGGCGTTGGCGCGGGCCCGACCGGAGGCGGTGGGCGTGACCCTGCGCCTGTGGGTAGACCCGGAGGCGCCGGCGGCCGAGCGGGCCTGCTGCTCCGGGGAGGCGGTGCAGGCCGCCCGCCGGACCTGCCACCGCCTGGGCCTGCCCCACGTCACCCTCGACTTACGGCGGGAGTTCCGGCGCGCGGTGGTGGAGCCCTTCGTCCGCGGCTACGCCCGGGGCGACACGCCCAACCCCTGCGCGCGCTGCAACGGCCGCTTCCGGTTCGCCGCCCTCCTCGCCTTCGCCCGCCGGGCGGGGGCGGCCAGGCTGGCGACGGGGCACTACGCCCGCATCGTCGAGCACCGGGGGCGGCTGCTCCTCGCCCGCGGGCGCGATCCCGACAAGGACCAGTCGTACATGCTGGCCGGCCTCGACCCGCGCCTGCTCGGCCGCCTGTGGCTGCCGCTGGGGGACCAGACGAAAGCGGAGACGCGGGTCGAGGCCGAGCAGCTTGGCCTGGAGGCGGCCGGGCGGCCGGAGAGCCAGGAGGCCTGCTTCCTGGGCGGAGGAGACTACCGAGCCTTTCTCCACCGCCGCGGCCTCGTCTCCCGCCCCGGCCCCATCGTCGACGAGCGGGGCGTCCACGTGGGTCGCCACCTGGGAGCATGGCGGTTCACGCCCGGTCAGCGGCGCGGCCTAGGAGTCTCCGCGGGAAGACCCCTGTACGTCCTCCGCACCCACCCTGCCGCCAACACTGTGGTGGTGGGGCCTCGGGAGGCCTTGGCCCGCCGCCGGGTGGCTGCCCGGGGCCGTCTGTATGTGCCCGTGGACGAGGTGGAGGCGAAGCTCCGCTACCGCTCGCCGGCGGTGCCGGCTCGAGTGGAGGAGGGGAGGCGGGGATTTCGGCTCCACCTGGCGGAGCCCGTGTACGGGGTGGCCTCGGGCCAGGCCGCCGTCCTCTACGAGGGCGACGCCGTGGTCGGCTACGGGGTGGTCACCGGCGCCTGGGCGGCATAAGATCGGCTCGTGCCCACGGGCGCTACCACCTCCATCGACGTCCTCTGGATCGCCCTCGCCGTCTTCCTCGTCCTGGCCGGCCTGGGGCTGGCCTACGCCCTGCTTCGGCTGGGCCTGGCCTTCGGCCAGCTCTCCCGCACCGTCCGCCGGGCCGAGAACGAGGTCCTGCCCGTCGTCGCCAAGGCCGGCGGGACGCTCGATCGGGTGAACCGGGAGCTGGACAGCATCAACGAGGTGACCGACCGAGCCGTGAGCGCTGTCCGAGCGGCGGAGGGGGCGGTGCGCTCCCTGTCCAGGGCCCTGTCCGGCCCGGCCCAGAAGCTGGCTGCGGCGGCGGCCGGCGTCCGCTACGGGGTGTCCTCCTTCCTCGCCCACCACGACCTGGACGAGGCCGTGCGCGCGGCCAGGGAGGCAGCCGCCCGCCGAGAGGCCGACCTGGCAGCCGAGATGGAAGAGAGCGAGGGCCGGCCGGGCCAGGGTCCGCCGTTCCCGCCGGCGGCGTAGGCTCGCCCGTCGGGGAGGCGGCAGGGCCGCCCCTAGAATGGCTGCATGCGCACCACCGCTGAGCTCAGGGAGGGCTTCCTGGCCTTCTTCCAGTCCAAGGGCCATCTGCTCTTGCCCTCGGGGTCTCTGGTGCCGGCCACCTACGACCCGTCGGTGCTCTTCACCACCGCCGGCATGCAGCCGCTCAAGCCCTACTTCCTGGGCCTGGAGGAGCCTCCCGCGGCCCGCATCGTCACCGTTCAGAAGTGCTTCCGCACCACCGACATCGACGAGGTGGGGGCCACCGAGCGCCACCTCACCTTCTTCGAGATGCTGGGCAACTTCTCCATCGGCGACTACTTCAAGGAGGGCGCTCAGGATCTGGCCTACGAGTTCGTCACCGAGCACATGGGGCTCGACTGGGAGCGGGTGTGGGTGAGCGTGTTCGCCGGCGACCCCGAACTCGGTTTGGGCGAGGACGAGGTGGCGGTGCGGGGCTGGGAGCGCTACCTGCCCCGACACCGGATTACGCCTCTTCCTCGCAAGGACAACTTCTGGCAGGCGGGGCCCACGGGGCCGTGCGGTCCCTGCTCCGAGCTCTACTACGACCGGGGGGAGGAGCTCGGCTGCGGTCGCCCCGAGTGCGCCCCCGGCTGCGACTGCCCGCGCTTCCTGGAGTTCTGGAACCTCGTGTTCATGGAGCTCAACCTGGCCGAGGACGGCACTCTTACCCCTCTCCCCAAGCAGTGCATCGACACCGGCCTCGGCCTGGAGCGGGGGGCCATGCTCCTGCAAGGGGTGGACTCGGTGTTCGAGACCGACGGCTACCAGCTCATCATGGAGTGGGTGGCGGCCGAGTCGGGGGTGCGCTACGGCCAGTCGGAGACGGCCACCAAGGCGCACCGGGTGCTGGCCGACCACGGGCGGGCCATGACCTTCCTCGCCGCCGACGGGGTCAAGCCGTCCAACCTCGGCCGGGGCTACGTCCTCCGCCGCATCATTCGTCGGGCCGTGCACCAGGCGCAGCGGATCGGTCTCGCCGACGTGTGGCGCCTGCCGAGAGTGGTGGTGGAGCAGATGGGGGACGTCTACCCCGAGCTGCGGCGCCAAGCGGCCGAGATCGAGGAGGTGGTGAGAGAGGAGGAGGCCCGCTTCAACCACACCCTGGCTCGGGGCCTGCGGGTGTTCGACGAGCTGGCCGGGCGCCGGGCCGTGTCCGGGGAGGATGCCTTCACCCTGGCCGCTACCTACGGCTTCCCCATCGAGCTCACGGTGGAGCTGGCCGCCGAGCGCGGCCAGTCGGTGGACGTGGACGGGTACCGGCAGCTCATGGAGGAGCACCGGCGGGTGTCGCGGGCCGGCGGCGAGAAGGGGGACATCCAGCGGGCGGCCGAGCTCGCCCGCCGGGCCGGCTTCCGCACCGTCTTCGTGGGGTACGAGAAGACCGACGTCCTCACCCAGATCGGCGCCTTCGAGCCGGTGGCCGACGGCCTCTTCCTGTGCAAGCTGCGCGAGTCTCCCTTCTACCCCGAGGGGGGAGGCCAGGTGTCGGACGTGGGCTACATCGAGCACGAGGAGACGGGAGCCCGGGCCGAGCTCAAGGAGGCCTACCGGTTCGAGGACGACCAGGTCCTCCTCCTCCAGGGCGAGGGCTTCGCCGCCGGCGACCGGGTGCGGGCGGTCGTGCCGTGGACCGTCCGCTTCCCCACCATGGCCAACCACACCGCCACCCACCTCCTGCACCGGGCCCTGCGCGAGGTCGTCGGTGAGCACGCCCGCCAAGCAGGATCGGCGGTACGGCCCGACAAGCTGCGGTTCGACTTCACCCATCCCCGGCCGCTCTCCGAGGAGGAGCGGGCGCGGGTGGAGCGGATGGTGAACGAGAAGGTGTTCGCCGGCCTGCCGGTGCTCGCCTACGTGGTTCCGACCGAGGAGGCGCGGCGGATGGGAGCGGTAATGCTCTTCGGCGAGAAGTACGGGGAGGAGGTGCGCCTGGTCGAGGTGCCCGGCTTCTCCCTGGAGGCCTGCGGCGGCACCCACGTCCGCTCCACGGCCGAGGTGGGACCCTTCGTCATCGTGTCTGAGAGCTCGGTGGGAGCGGGCGTGCGTCGGGTGGAGGCGGTGACCTCCGGCGAGGCCTGGTCGTACCTGGCGAGCCGATCGCGGGAGCTGGACGAGGTGCGGGCGGAGCTGGATCGGCTCCGCCGGCAGGCGCGGAAGAGGGCTGCCGAGCCGGGCACGGCCGAGGTACCCGAGCCGTCGGTGCGGATGGTAAACGGGGTCCACGTCATCGCCCAGTTCCTGGAGGGGGTGGACGCCGACCAGCTCCTCGACCACTCTGATCGCTACAAGCAGCGCTACCGTCCGGCGGCGGTGGTCCTCGGCTCCCGCCAGGACGGCAAGGTGCACCTGGTGGCCAACTTCGATCCCCAGGTGGCCGAGCGAGTCAGCGCCGCCGACGTGGTCAGGGCGGCGGCGGCGCTGGTCGGCGGCGGCGGCGGCGGCCGGCCGACCATGGCCCGGGCCGGCGGCAGGGATGCGGAGCGTCTCCCCCAGGCCTTGGCCGAGGCAGAGCGACTCATCGTCGCCGCTCTGGCGTGAGAGTTCTCGCCCTCGACTACGGCTGGGCCCGCACCGGCGTGGCCGTGTCCGACCCCACCGGCACCATCGCCCGTCCTCTGGGAGTGGTGGAGCACGCCCACACCAAGGCCGGCCTCTCCCGCCTGCGGGCGCTGGTGGAGGAGCAGGGGGCAGAGCGGGTGGTGGTCGGTCTGCCCCTCACCCTGCGCGGCGAGCGGGGCGAGCAGGCCCAGGAGACGGAGCGGTTCGTGCAGGCGCTGCGGGCTGTGCTCACGGTGCCGGTGGAGACGTACGACGAGCGCTTCACCTCCGTCCTCGCCGGGGGGGACGATGCCCGCGCCGCCGCCCATCTCCTCGCCGACTACCTAGAGCGGACCCTCCGATGAGCCGAGGGACGGTGCCGGCGATTGCGGCGGCGGCTTCTCTGGCCGTGGCCGGCTGTGGAGGCGGAGGGGCGTCCCCGAAGACGGTCTCGCAAGGGCCGGTGGTGCTGCGCATCGTCTTCCCCGAGGGCTTCACCCGCATCCAGATGGCCGAGCGGGTGGCTGTTGTAGGGAGGATCGCCCGGGCCAGGCGGGGGGTGACGCCCCGCCTCACGGCCCGGGGCTACCTGGCGGCCAGTGCCCGCCTGCGTCCCCCCGCCGGCTTTCCGGAGGCCCGCGGCAGCGAGGGCTTCCTCTTTCCCGCCACCTACGCCTTCTTTGCCGACGAGACGGCCGACCGCTTCCTCCGCCGCCAGCTCGCCGCCTTCCGCCGGGCCTGGGCCAAGGTCGACCTCCGCTACGCCCGGTCGAGGAACCTGACCCCCTACGACGTCCTCATCATCGCCTCCCTCATCGAGCGGGAGGTGGTGGTCCCTCGGGAGCGGCGGCTGGTGGCGGCCGTCATCTACAACCGCCTGCGAGCCCGTATGCCCCTCGGCATCGACGCCTCCCTGCGCTACGGCCTCGACATCCCGCCCACCCGAGCCATCACCAGGCGCGATCTCGCCTCCGACTCCCCCTACAACACCCGCCGGCGGCTGGGTCTGCCGCCCACTCCCATTGCCAACCCCGGCCTCGCCTCTATGCAGGCGGCGGCCCACCCGGCCGACGTTCCCTACCTCTACTTCGTCCGCCGGCCGGATTGCCGGAGTCACTTCTTCACCGCCAGCGAGGCGGCGTTCCTGTCCTACACACGGGAGGGATTGCGATGCTCGCAGGGACGACCCGGCTCGTCGGGCTAATCGGCAACCCGGTGGCGGGGTCGCTGTCGCCGCGGATGCAGAACGCGGCCTTTGCCGCCCGCGGGCTGGATTGGGCGTACGTGCCCCTGCCGGTGGCGGAGGGCAGGCTGGAGGAGGCGGTGGAGGGTCTCGTCGCCCTCGGCTTCGCCGGCGCCAACGTCACCATTCCCTACAAGACCCGGGTGGTCGCCTTCTGCGACGCCCTCGACCCGGTGGCCGAGCAGGCCGGCTCGGTGAACACCCTGGTCGTCCGGGAGGGACGAGTGGTGGGAGCGAGCACAGACGGGCAGGCGGTGACGGAGGCGGTGGCGGTGGCCGGTCGACGGGCCCTCCTTCTCGGCGCCGGTGGCGCCGCCCAAGCGGTGGCCGTGGCCCTCCTCGAGGCCGGAGTAGCCGCGCTCCGTGTGGCCGCCCGTCGTCCAGAGGCCGCCCAGGCCCTCAGGGGGCGCCTCCTCGTTCTCCGTCCTCGGGCGGAGGTGACGGTGGCCGAGACCTGGCCGCCGCAAGCCGGGGACGCCGACCTGGTCGTCCACTGCACCCCGGTGCGGGACGAGCCGCTCGTGGAGCCGCGGCCGGAAGCGGCGGTGGTCGATCTCGCCTACCGGCCCGACGGCGTCCCCACCGCTCTGGTGCAGGCCGCCCTTGCCGCCGGCTGCCGGCCGGTGGTGGACGGCCTGGAGGTGCTCGTCCGCCAGGGGGCGGCCTCGTTTGCCCTGTGGACCGGCGTGTCCGCTCCTCTGGACGTGATGCGGGCCGCGGTGCGGCCGTAGGCTTAGGGTATGACCCTGGCCCTCGTTACCGCCGGCGAGTCCCACGGGCCCGCCCTCCTGGCCATCGTCAGCGGCCTACCGGCGGGGCTTGTGCTCGACAAGGCGGCCATCGACCACGACCTGTGGCGCCGCCAGCAGGGCTACGGGCGCAGCCCCCGCCAGCGCCTGGAGCGGGACGAGGTAGAGGTGCTGGCCGGTCTCCGCCACGGTCGCACCCTGGGGACCCCGCTTGCCCTCCTCGTCCGCAACCGCGACCACCGCAACTGGGCCTGGGGGATGAGTCCGTGGCCGCCCACCGGCGAGCCGGCCGGGAAAGGGGTGGCGCCGGTCACGGTCCCCCGCCCCGGCCACGCCGACCTGGCCGGGGCGATGAAGTACGGCCTCGACGACGTGCGCGACGCCCTGGAGCGGGCGAGCGCCCGCCACACGGCTGTGGTCACCGCTGCCGGCGCCGTGGCCAAGGCCCTCTTGGCCGCCATCGGCATCCGGGTGGCGGGAGAGGTGGTCGAGGTGGGGGGCGCCCGCGGCGAGGAGGAGCGGCGGGCTGCCGTCGATCGGGCCCGGCGGGAGCGGGACACCCTGGGGGGCATCGTCTGCGTGCGGGCCCGGGGGGTACCGCCCGGCCTGGGCTCCTACGCCAGCCGGGAGGAGCGGCTGGATGCCCGCCTGGCGGCGGCCTTGATGGGCATTCAGGCGGTGAAGGGGGTGGAGATCGGGGACGGCTTCGCTCTGGCTTCCCTGCGCGGCTCCCAGGCCCACGACGAGATCGTGCTCGGGGAGGAGGGGGATCTGCGCCGGGAGACCAACCGGGCCGGCGGCATCGAGGCAGGCGTCTCCAACGGCGAGGAGATCGTCGTGCGGGCGGCCATGAAGCCTCTGCCCACCCTCATGCGACCTCTGCGCACGGTCGACCTAGCCACCGGCCAGCCTGCCCAGGCCTTGGTGGAGCGGAGCGACACGGCGGCGGTGGAAGCGCTGGCGGTGGTGGCGGAGGCGGCGGTGGCGTTCGAGCTCGCCCGGGCGGCCCGGGAGAAGTTCGGGGGCGATGCCTTGGACGACTTCGTGGCCGCCTACCGAGCCTATCTCGCTCGCATCCGCTGGCGGCCGCCGGCTCCGGGGGCGTGAACGCCCTCGGTCGCCACCTGGCCCTGGTCGGCTTCATGGGGGCCGGCAAGACCACCCTGGGCCGGGAGGTGGCCGGCCGGCTGGGGCGCCCCTTCCACGACGTGGACGAGGAGATCGAGGCTGCCCACGGCCCCATCGCCACCATCTTCGCCGAGCAGGGAGAGGCTGCCTTCCGGCGCCTGGAGGAGGCTTACGCCGAACGGGCGCTGACCCGGGGAGACCCGTCGGTGGTGGCCCTGGGTGGCGGCGCCGTCACCATCCCTGCCGTCCGCGACCTCCTGCGCCGGCGGGCGTGGACGGTACTCGTGGAGGTGGACGTGGCCGTCGCTTGGGAGCGGGCCCGCGGCTCGGGCCGGCCGCTGGCGGTCGACGGGGCGCAGTTCCGCCGCCTGTTCGAGGAGCGCCGCCCCCTGTACCGGCAGGTGGCCGACGCCGTCGCCGGCGACGCCGACGGCGTCATCCTGGCGGCGGCGGGGGTGGTGGTGGAGGAGGGAGCGCTCGATCGCTTGGGCAGCCTCGTCCCCGGCCGGGGGCGGGCGGCCCTGGTGGCGGACGAGAACGTGGCCGCCCTGTACGGCCCCCGGGCCGAGCAGGCCCTCGGCGGCCGGCTGGCCTCCGTCCACCGCCTCCCGGCCGGGGAGGAGGCCAAGACTCTCGCTGCCTGCGAGCGGCTGTGGCAGGCGCTCTCCTTGGACCGCGACGGCGCCTTGGTGGCCGTGGGTGGCGGCTGTACCACCGACGCGGCCGGGTTCGTGGCCGCCTCCTACCTGCGGGGCATCGCTTGGGCGGCGGTGCCCACCACCCTGGTGGGGCAGGTGGATGCGGCCATCGGCGGCAAGACGGGAATCGACCTTCCGCACGGGAAGAACCTGGTGGGAGCCTTTCACTGGCCGGCACGAACCGTCATCGACCCCAACCTCCTCGCCACTCTCCCCGACAGCCAGCTCCGAAACGGGATGGCCGAGGTGGTGAAGACGGGCCTCCTGGCCGGGGAGCCTCTGTGGGAGCTTCCCCTGGGCGAGATGGTGCGCCGCTCGGCCGCCTTCAAGGCCGCTGTCTGCCTGCGGGATCCACTTGAGCGGGGAGAGCGGGCGGCCCTCAACCTGGGCCACACCTTCGCCCACGCCTTGGAGGCCGCCTCCGGATACACCCTCCCTCACGGGGAGGCAGTGGCGCTGGGGCTGACAGCCGCCCTGCGCCTGTCCGGGCTGGAGGAGGAGGCCCGGCGGGTAGAGGAGATCCTCGCCCCCCGTCCGCTGGCCGTGGATCGGGAGCGGGCCTGGGCCGCTCTCGTCCGGGATAAGAAGGGCCGCCGCGGTCGGCCCCGCCTCGTTCTCCTCGAGGCGCCGGGGAAGCCCCGGATAGGGGTGGCCCTGCCCGAGGCCGAGGTGCGGCGCGCCCTCGAGTCCCTCATCGTCGGGGGCTAGAGTCGGCTCATGCGGGTGGAGGTCCTGAACGGCGTCAACCTCGACATGCTCGGCCGCCGCGACCCGGCCCACTACGGCCACCTGACCCTGCGCGAGCTCGAGTCTCGCATCTATGCCTGGGGGAACGAGCTCGGCCTGCGCGTCCGCTGCCGGCAGACAAACCACGAAGGGGAGTACGTGGAGTGGCTGCACGAGGCCGTGGATATGGCCGATGGGGTCATTGTCAACCCCGGGGCCTGGACGCACTACAGCTACGCCATCCGCGACGCGGTGGAGATGCTGGCGGTGCCGGTGGTGGAGGTGCACCTCTCCGACGTGGACAAGCGGGAGGAGTGGCGGCGGGTGTCGGTCATCGCTGACTTGGTGGCGGCGCGGATTGTCGGTCTCGGCGCCGAGGGCTACCACAAGGCTCTCGAGCTCTTGGCCTCGAAGGAGCGGTGACGAGATACGGGAGAGCGGCATGAGGAGCAGGATCGAGCGCCTACAGGCTCTCTTGGCGGAGCCCCTCCTCGTCTCCCATCCCGTCAACGTGCGCTACCTGAGCGGTTTTTCCAGCTCCAACGCGGCCCTCCTGGTAGAGGCCGACCGGGCCACGCTGTTCACCGACTTTCGCTACGCCGAGGGGGCCCGCCGGCTGCGGCGGGTGGAGCTGGTGGAGACCCGCCGCGACCTGTACGCAGATCTCGCCGACCGCCTGTCCGGACGGCGCATCGGCTTCGAGCCGGACGCCCTGACGTATGCCCGCTACCGGCTCCTCGCCGACGCCGGGATCGAGCTCATCTCCCGGCCGGGCTTGGTGGAGGGCCTGCGCCGGGTGAAGGACGAGGCCGAGCTGGCTGCTGTCCGCCGGGCGGCGGCCATCACCAGCGAGGCCTTTCGGCGGCTGGCCGAGGAGCCGTTCGTGGGCCGCTCCGAGCGCGAGCTCGCCTGGCGAATGGTGGAGATCCTGCGCTCCCTCGGGGCCGAGGACGTCGCCTTCCCCGTCACCGTGGCCTCGGGCGACGTCTCTGCCTCGCCCCACGCTGTTCCCGGCGATCGCCGCATCGAAGCCGGCGAGGTGGTGATCGTGGACGCGGGCGGCCGGGCCGGAGGCTACTGCTCGGACTGTGCGCGCACGTTCGCCACCGGCGCCGTCCCCCACGAGCTGGTGGCGGCCCACGCCGCAGTGGTGGGGGCCTTGGAGGCGGCGCTGGCTGCCCTCCGCCCGGGCGCCGAGGCGGCAGCGGTGGACCGGGTTGCCCGCGAGCAGGTGGACCGAGCCGGCCTGGGCGAGCGGTTCGGCCACGGGCTCGGCCATGGGGTCGGCTTGGAGGTGCACGAGGAGCCTCTCCTTCACCCTGACTACCCTGAGGCCGGTGTTCTGGAGCCGGGAAACGTGGTCACGCTGGAGCCCGGCGTGTACCTGCCGGGAGTGGGGGGCGTCCGGGTGGAGGACCTGGTGCTCGTGTCCGAGGAGGGGGCCGAGGTGCTGACCCCCCTTCCCAGAGAGCTCATCCGGGTGGAGTAGACTCGATTCGATGGCCGAGACGGTCAGCACCAACCAGTTCAAGAACGGCATGCACATCGAGGTGGAGGGCGAGGTCTGGCGCATCCTCGAGTTCCAGCACGTCAAGCCCGGCAAGGGCGGGGCGTTCGTGCGCACCAAGCTGAAGAGCTTGGCCACCGGAGCCGTGGTCGACCGCACGTTCCGGGCGGGGGAGAAGTTCCCCCGCGTCCACACCCAGGTGAAGAACGTGCAGTACCTCTACGACACCGGCGACGAGGTGGTGCTCATGGACGAGGAGACCTATGAGCAGGTCTCCCTACCGCGAGCGGTGGTGGTCGAGGAGCTGGAGTTCATGCAGCCCAATGCCACCGTCCAGCTCCTCACCGTCGACGGCAGGCCGTCGGCCATCCAACTCCCGGCGGCGGTGGAGCTGACCGTGGTCGAGACGGAGCCCGGCGTGCGCGGCGACACGGTGTCCAACGTCACCAAGCCGGCTCGACTGGAGACGGGGGCGGTGGTGCAGGTGCCCCTGTTCGTGAGCCCCGGCGACCGAATCAAGATCGACCCCCGCGAGAGGCGCTACATCTCGCGAGCCTGAAGTGGGGTCAGGTCTTGCATTAGCGCATAACGCCAGCAGGGGAGGTAGGGCAGCGGAGGCCTCGGGATGGACGCCGTAACGGAAATCGAGCTCCTGCCCGCTGGCGACGTTTTTCGAGCACGAGCGTCTCCGGCACGGTCGAGATCATCGCCCCGTCTTCGGCCGCGCTTGGCGTAAGCGGCGAAGCCGCCGCTGAGCTGCCGGACGACCCCCCCGCCCAACGGCCCTCCTTATGCGCTAATGCAAGACCTGACCCCCCCTGCGAGCCCTTTGTTACGATCGGGGCCCAATCCCGGGGAAAGGAGCGAGCGATGGCTCTGCAAATCGGCGACACGGCCCCCGATTTCGTAGCGGACACCACCGAGGGGCGCATTCGCTTCCACGAGTGGATCGGCGACTCCTGGGCGGTTCTCTTCTCCCACCCCAAGGACTTCACTCCCGTGTGCACGACCGAGCTCGGCTACATGGCCAAGATCAAGCCCGAGTTCGATCGCCGGGGGGTCAAGATCATCGGCCTGTCGGTGGACTCCACCGCCGACCACGAGGCGTGGGCACGGGACATCGAGGAGACTCAGGGACACGCCCCCAACTACCCCATCATCGGCGATGCCGACTTCAACGTGTCCAAGCTGTACGGGATGCTTCCGGCCAGTACCGCCGGCGACCCTCGCCAGCGCACCCCGGCCGATAACCAGACGGTGCGCAACGTGTTCGTCATCGGCCCCGACAAGAAGATCAAGCTCATCCTCGTCTACCCCATGACCACCGGCCGCAACTTCGAGGAGGTGCTCCGCGTCATCGACTCGCTCCAACTGACGGCCACCCACAAGGTGTCCACGCCCGTCAACTGGAAGCCGGGGGAGGACGTGATCATCGCCGGCTCGGTCTCCGACGAGGAGGCGAAGGAGCTCTTCGGAGAGTGGGAGGCGCCCAAGCCGTACCTGCGCATCGTTCCCCAGCCGCGCTGACCGGGGCGCCGTAGCTCACCACCGGCGGGCTGCCCGGGAAGGTGGGGTCAGGTCTTGCATTAGCGCATAGCGGCGGCAGGTGAGGTAGGGCAGCGGAGGCGCCTGGATCGGTGCCGCAACGCGAATCGACCCCGCCTGTCGCTGATGCGCTAATGCAAGACCTGACCCCCTCGGCGGGGTACGCTCACCAGTATGCCTCGGCTGGTCGATACCACCCTCCGTCTTCTCGGCCAGGAGCCGCTGGCCGGTCGGGTGCCCACCTCGGAGCAGCTCCGGCTGGCCGAGATCCTGGACGGCGCCGGTCTCGCCTACCTGGAGGTCTCGGGGGGCGGCTGCTTCCAGGCTGCTGTGCGCCGGGGGGTGGAGAGTCCCTGGGAGCGGATCAGGGCTCTGCGGGCCCGGGTGCGCACCCCCCTTGCCCTCGCCCTGCGGGGGCGGTTCCTCGTCGGGTCGCGGCCGGTGGGGGCGGATCTCGTGCGCCGGTTCGTAGCCTGCGCCGCCGACAGCGGCATCGACGTCTTCCGCCTCCACGACCCCCTGAACGACGTGGCCAATCTGCACGAGGCGGCGGAGGCGATCACCGCCGCCGGGCGGGAGCTGGACGCCGGTCTCGTCTACAGCCCGGGACCGGCGGACGACCTGGAGGCGCTGGCGGACAAGGCGCGGCTGCTACCCGCTTTGGGAGCGGCCCGGGTCCTCGTCCACGACCCCTCCGGCGCCCTCAGTCCCCGCCAAGCCGCCGACCTCGTGGCCAGGGTGCAGGAGGCAAGCGGGCTTCCCGTCGGTATCTACTGTCAGGGGGCGGGCGGGGCGGCCCTGACGGCGGCCGTGGAGGCCGCCCGTGCCGGCGCCGACCTCGTCGCCGGGGCCGTCTATCCGCTAGCTCTTACCCTGCACCGGGTATCGGTGGAGGCGGCGGCCACCGCCCTGGCCGGGCTGGGCCTGGACACGGGCATCCAGGTGGGGGCCCTGTGGCGCGCCTCCGAGCTCGTGGACGAGTACATCGGCGACGAGCCGGTGCCGCCCATCCCTCCTGGGGTGGCCACCCGAGCGGCCGAGCGGAGGCTGCCGGCGGGGCTGGTGGCGGCGCTCCACGTCCACCTCCGGGCCAACGCCGCCGCCGACCGTTTGGATGAGGTGCTGGACGAGCTGGAGCGGGTGCGGGCAGAGCTCGGCCGGCCGCCCCTGGCGGCTCCCATCGGCCAGATCCTCGCCTCGCAGGCGCTTGTGCACGTGCTCTCGGCTGCCCGCTACCAGACGGTCGTGGATGAGCTTCGGGCGCTGGTGGCAGGACGCCTGGGACGCCTCCCGGCCGAGATCGACCCCGCCGTGCGACGGGCGGTGGAGCTCGTGTCCGGCCCCGTCGCCGAGGAGGAGACGGCCGATCTGGAGGAGGCCCGGCGGCGCGGCCGGGGCCTGGCCGCCAGCGAGGAGGACCTGTGCCTGCTGGCGCTGTTCGGGGGGGAGGCGGAGACCCTGCTGCGGGCCATCCGGGCCCGGGTGCGCCCCGAGCCGGTGGAGCCGGCGGCGGCCGAGCCCGAGCGGGCGGAGCGCATCCGGGAGATCGTCCGCATCGTCCAGGAGTCGGGCGTGCACGAGGTCACCGTCGAGGAGGGAGGCGTGAGAGTGACCGTGCGCCGGGGGGAGGAGCGGGCCGAGCCCATCCAGCCGCAGCCGACCGCCGGCGAGGAGGCCCCGCATCCGGACTCCCGCTACGTACGGGTAGAGGCGCCCATGGTGGGCACCTTCTACCGCGCTCCCGAGCCCGGTGCTCCTCCCTTCGTGGAGGAGGGGGACGTGGTCGTTCCCGGCCAGACCCTCTGCATCCTGGAGGCCATGAAGCTCATGAACGAGGTCAAGGCGGAGGTGGAGGGCATCGTCCGCCGCATCCACGCCCACAACGCCCAGCCGGTGGAGTACGGCCAGCTCCTGTTCGAGCTGGAGCCGGTGGATGGGCGGCCCCCCCTCTAGGCCGTGTTCGACCGCGTTCTCGTCGCCAACCGGGGGGAGATCGCCGTGCGCGTGATCCGGGCTCTGCACGAGCTGGGCGTGGAGGCCGTGGCCGTCTACTCCACCGCCGACCGGGGAGCCCTCCACACCCGCATGGCCGAGCGGGCGGTGTGCATCGGCCCGCCCCCGGCCGCCGACAGCTACCTGAAGGTGGCCGCCCTCATCGCCGCCGCCGAGACCACCGGCTGCGACGCCCTCCACCCGGGCTACGGATTTCTGGCCGAGAGTCCCGACCTGGCGCGGGCGTGCGCGGAGCACGGTCTCGCCTTCATCGGCCCCGACGCCGACGTCATGGAGCGTATGGGCGACAAGGCCCAGGCCAAAAGGGAGATGGAACGGGCCGGCGTTCCGGTGGTGCCGGGGACGCCGGGGGCGGCGTCGCTGCCGGAGGCGCGGCGGGCGGCCGAGGAGATCGGCTACCCGGTGTTGCTCAAGGCGGCGGCGGGGGGAGGAGGCAAGGGGATGCGCCTCGTCTCCTCCTCCCAGGAGCTGGAGGACGTGTTCCCCACCGCCGCCTCGGAGGCTCTAGCTGCGTTCGGCGACTCCAGGCTGTACGTGGAGAAGGCCATCGTCCCTGCCCGCCACGTGGAGGTGCAGGTGCTGGCCGACGGAGCGGGGGCCGTCGTCACCTTGGGCGAGCGGGAGTGCTCCATCCAGCGCCGCCACCAGAAGCTCATCGAGGAGTCCCCGTCGCCGGCTCTCACCCCGGGCCAGCGGGAGGCCATGGAGGAGGCAGCCGAGCGGGCGGCCCGGGCTATCGGCTACCGCAACGCCGGCACCTTCGAGTTCCTCGTCGGCCCCGACGGGGGCTTCTACTTCATCGAGCTGAACGCCCGGCTCCAGGTGGAGCACCCGGTCAGCGAGCTCGTGACAGGCATCGACATCGTCCGCGAGCAGGTGCGCATCGCCGCCGGGGGGCGCCTGTCCCTGGTCGGCCGCGCTCCCCGCGCCGGCCACGCCTTGGAGGTGCGCATCAACGCCGAGGACCCGACCCGCGGCTTCATCCCTGCCCCGGGTACGGTGGAGCGGTTCCGACCCCCGCTGGGGCCGTTCGTACGGGTGGACACCCACGTCGAGGACGGCACGCCCATTCCTCCCTTCTACGACTCCCTCCTGGCCAAGGTCGTGGTCTGGGACGTGGACCGTCCCGGCGCCATCGCCCGCGCCCGGCGCGCCTTAGGCGAGCTCGACATCACCGGCCTTCCCACCACCCGCGAGCTGGCCCGGGAGATTCTGGACAGCGAGGCCTTCCTGGACGGGAGCTACTCCACCGATTTCTTGGCCGAGCAGGAGGCCGTGCTTCCCTCCCTGAGAGGATCGTGACGGACGTCGCCCGCACCGACTACGGCCGAATCGTCGTCTCCCGGCGGGCAATGCTCGGCTGGTGGTGGATGCCGCCGAGCGGGTGGAGGGAGCCCGGGTCCGCCGCCCCCGCCGGGGCCTGCGGGTGGAGCTCGATGACGGGGTGGCTCGGGTCGCTCTGGCGCTGGCGGTGGGGCGGGGGCGGGTACTCCCCGACGTCGCCCGGGAGGTGCAGCGTCGAGTCGCCCAAGCTCTGGCCGACGCCCTCGAGGCCCGGGTGGAGGCGGTGGACGTGATCGTGGAGGAGGTGGCGTAGCGGTGGCCGGTCGGCGTGCCGCCCGCCGCACGGCCCTGTTCCTCCTCTACCAGTGGGATCTCACCGGCCAGCCCCTGGCCTCTCTGTACGAGGGGGACGTCGATCCCTTCGCCCGCGAGCTGGCGGAGGCGGTGGCGGCCCGGGCGGAGGAGCTCGACCGCCGCATCGACAAGGCATCCCGGGGCTGGCCGGCCGGGAGGATGGGCGTCTTGGAGCGGAACATCCTCCGCATGGGCATCCACGAGCTGGAGGCGGGTACGGTTCCCGTCGAGGTGGCCATCAACGAGGCGGTGGTGCTGGCCAAGCGGTACGCCTCCGAAGAGGCGGCCAGGCTGGTGAACGGGATCCTGGCCCGGCTGGCCGGGGAGCGGGCGGCGTGAACGAGGATCCCCTGATTCGGGCGGAGGAGCTTTTGGCTCGTCTGGAGGCGGCTCGGGAGCGGCTGGAGCGGACTGACGACCCCGATGCCGCCGTAGATCTCCTGGACGAGATTGCCCAGCTCGCCCGCGATGCCCACGCCGAGATCGAGCGGGCCAGGCGGGAGGTGGACGCCTAGTGCGCCCTCCCCAGGAGCTACGCCGCTTGGTGGACGAGTACCTGGCCGCTCTTCCTCTGGCTCCCGAGCTCGGTCGCCTGGAGGAGGCGCTCCGCTACGCCCTGGCAGGCGGCGGCAAGCGGGTGCGTCCGGTTCTCTGTCTGGCGGTGGGGGAGGCGGCGGGGGCGGAGCCCGACCGAGTGCTGCCGGCCGCCTGTGCCCTCGAGCTCGTGCATACCTTCTCCCTCGTCCACGACGACCTGCCCGCCCTCGACAACGACCGGCTGCGGCGGGGGCGCCCCAGCCTGTGGGCTCGGTTCGGCGAGGCCGACGCCGTCCTGGCCGGCGATGCCCTCCTGGCCGAGGCCTTTCGCCTCGCTCTCTCTTACCCGACGCCGGAGGTGGGGCGAGAGCTGGCTCGGGCCACCCTGGGCATGATCGGCGGCCAGCATCGGGACATCCACGGGCAGACCGGCGATCTGGCCGCCCTGCACCGGCTGAAGACGGGCTGCCTCTTCTCCGCCTCGGTGGGCTGCGCCCTGTGGGCGGCGGGCGTCCCCCCCGCCGAGCAGGGCCCGTGGCGGGCGTTCGGGGACGAGCTCGGCCTCCTGTTCCAGATCGTGGACGACATCCTGGACGGCGATGGCTACGTCGTCAGCCACGGCCGGGAGGGGGCGCGGCGACTGGCCGACGAGGCAGCGGCCCGGGCCCGCCACCGGCTGGCGGCGATCGAGGCCGACACCTCGGTCCTCGCCGACCTCGTCGCCGGCCTGGCTTCCCGAACCTCGTAGGGCGGTTGAGGAAGCGTCTGGACGTGCTGCTCGTGGAGCGCGGTCTGGCCGACAGCCGGGCCCAGGCCCAGGCTCTCGTCTTAGCCGGTCTCGTCCCCGGCCACTCGAAGCCGGGGGAGCAGGTGGACGCGGAGGCCGAGCTCACCGTTCTGGCGCCGCTCCGCTACGTCTCGCGGGGCGGCGACAAGCTGGAGCACGCCCTGGATGCCCTCGGCATCTCCGTGGCCGGGGCCTCCTGCCTGGACATCGGCGCCTCCGCCGGAGGCTTCACCGACTGCCTCCTCCAGCGGGGGGCGGCGCGGGTGATCGCCTTGGACGTGGGCCGCGGCCAGCTCCATCCCAAGCTCCGCGCCGACCCTCGCGTCGTCGCCATGGAGGGGGTGAACGTACGGCGTCTCGCGGCCCTTCCCTACGCCCCCGACTTCATCACCTGCGATGTCTCCTTCATCTCCCTGCGCCTGGCGCTCCCGCCGGCCCTCGCCCTGGCGGCGCCCGGCTGGCGGGCCCTGGCCCTTGTCAAGCCCCAATTCGAGGCCGGCCGGGCCGAGGTGAGGCGGGGAGTCGTGCGCGATCCGGCCGTGCGGGCCCGGGTGGTGCGGGAGGTGGCCGAGGCAGCCCTCTCCTGGCACGCCCGGACGGCCGGCGTCGTAGACTCGGGGCTGCCCGGGCCCAAGGGGAACCGGGAGATCTTCCTCTACCTCGTGCACGATCCCCAGCCCCGCCTCCCCCATGACCTGGATGCCTGGATCGAGGCCGCCGTCGGCTAGACCCGTCCGCCGCGCCTGCCTGATCGCCCACGGGGAGGGCGAGCCCATCCGCTCCGCCCTCGTCCGTGTGCAACGGGTAGCCGAGCGGGCCGGCGTGAAGCTGGTGGAGGCGGAGGTGGCCGGCATCGACTTGGCCGTCGTCCTCGGCGGCGACGGCACCATGCTGCGGGCTCTCCACCGCTTCCTGGGCACGGGGGTGGCCGTCATCGGGGTCAACTTCGGCCGTGTCGGCTTCCTCTCGTCCATGGGCCCGGAGACCATGGAGGAGGGCCTGGGCCGGGCCTTCGCCGGCGACCTGGTGGTGGTGGAGCTTCCCACCCTGGAGGCAGACGTGGACGGGAGGCGGTGGGTGGCGGTCAACGACGTGGTCTGCGCCAGCTCCCGGGTGGGCCGGATGGTGGAGCTGGCCTGGGCGGTGGGAGGGGAGGATCTGGGCGTCCTTCCCTGTGACGGGATCATCTGCTGCACCCCGCCCGGGTCGACGGCCTACAACCTGTCGAGCGGCGGGCCCGTGCTCGTCTGGGGCCTGGACGCCATGGCCGTCACCTTCGTCTCGCCCCACTCCCTGCACGCCCGGCCCTTGGTCGTCCCCCGCGGCCTCGACCTGGAGGTGCGGAACTGCACCGACGGGGTGTCGGCCAAGGTCATCGTGGACGGCTTGGAGGCGGGCGAGGTCGCCGGCGACGGTCGGGCACGGGTGCGCCTGGGCGACGAGCGGGCGCTCTTGGCCACGTTGCCCGAGGCCACTTTCTTCCGCCGCTACCGGGACACCTTCGCCTCCTAGAATGGCCGCCTGATCCGCTCCGGGCCTGTGGCGAGCCGTCCCTGTCGCAGGTCCGGGCGGGGCAATGGCTGCCGACAGCCGCCGCGCGTACCATCCCTGGGCGTGCTGCGGCGGCTGCGCATCGAGAACCTCGTCTTGATCCGGGAGGCAGAGCTCGACCTCGCTCCCGGCCTCAACGCCATCACCGGCGAGACGGGCGCCGGCAAGACCATCCTCGCCCAGGCCGTCGGCCTTCTCCTCGGCGCCCGCGGCGACGCCTCGTACGTGGGCCCGGGCGCCGCCGACGCCTACGTGGAAGCGGAGCTCGACCTCCCCGCCGAGCTCCTGGACGAGGACGAGCTCCAACCGCTGCTCGAGCTCCGGCCGGGGGGAGAAGAAGGCGTCGTCCTCGCCCGCCGCATCTTCGCCGACGGCCGCTCCCGGGCGTACGCCTGGGGGCGGACGGCAGCTCGGGAGGACGTGGCGGCGGCGGCGGAGCGGCTGATCGCCATGTCTGGTCAGTATGAGCAGCGCCGCCTCGCCCGGCCCTCCTACCAGCTCGATGTGCTCGATGCCTTCGCCGGCGAGGAGCAGCTCCGCCGGCGGGGGGAGCTCCGCCGAGCCTGGCGGGAGCTCATCTCCATCCGGGCCCGGCATGCCGAGCTCGTGCAGGACGCGGCTGCCGCCCAGGCTCGCCTGGAGGAGCTCCGCCGGTTGGTCGAGGACACCCGCGGCCTCGAGCCCGGGGTCGAGGAGGCCCTTCGCGCCGAGCGGGAGCGGCTCCGCCGGGGAGCCGAGCTGGCCGAGGCAGCGCTGGCGGCGGCAGAGGCAGTGGCCCCCGAGGATGGCGAAGGAGCGGCCGGTCTGGCGGCGGCGGCCGCCCGCGCCCTGGCTGGGGTGCGGGCGCTCGTCCCCGAGCTGGAGCAGACGGCAGCGGAGCTGGAGGAGGCCGAGGTCCGCCTGCGCGAGGCGGGAACGGGGCTCCGTCGCTTCCTTGCCTCCCTCGAGACCGAGCCGGGGCGGCTGGAGGAGGTGGAGGTCGAGCTTCAGCGCCTGTCCGACCTCCGCCGGCGCTATCGGTGCGCCACCACCGACGAGCTCCTCGCCCGCGCCGCCGCCGCCGGCCGCGATCTCGCTGCCGTGGAGGGAGGCGGCGATCCGGTGGCCGCCGCCGCCCAGGATCTGGCCGCTGCCGAGACGAGGGTGGCGTCTCTCCTGGCCGATCTGGGGCAGGCGCGGCGACGGGCGGCGGAGCCCTTCGCCCGGGCGGTGGCGGCGGAGCTGCGCGCCGTCGGCCTGGGGGAGGGAGAGTTCCGGGTCGAGCTGCGGCCCCGGCGGCCGTCGGCGGTCGGGGCCGAGGAGGCGGCCTTTCTCATCCGTCCCAACCCGGGCCTCGCCTGGGCGCCGGTGGCGGAGACGGCGTCGGGAGGCGAGCTTTCCCGCATCGCCTTGGCCATCGCGGCTGTAGGCGGCGGGCCCACCATGGTCTTCGACGAGATCGATGCCGGCATCGGCGGCCGGACCGCCCACGCCGTCGCCGACACCCTCCTGCGCTTGGCCGAGCGCGCTCAGGTCATCACCATCACCCACCTGCCCCAGATCGCCAGCCGCGCCCAGCGCCACTTCCGGGTGGAGAAGGTGGCCGGCGATCCCACCCACACGAGGATCGAGCCCCTGTCGGAGGAGGAGCGCCGGGCGGAGATCGAGCGCATGCTCGGCGGCAGGGAGTTCCTGGCCGCGGTGGCAGGTAGAGAGGGCGGCTGAGGGAGGCCTGGAGTGAGGGCCGAGGCCCGGCGCGAGCTTCTCGCTTCCCGGGAGGACGTGTGGGCGCTCCTGGCCGAGCCCTACCACCTGTCCGACTGGTGGCCGACCATCTCCACTGTCCGCCCCGACCGCCGCGGCCTCGCTCCCGGGGCCCGCTGGGAGGTGGTGGGCCCCAGTCAGCCCACCCTCTTTCGGCGGGCCTACGCCACCGGCACCGTTCTCGTGCTCGATGTCGTTCCCTACGAGAGGGTGGTGTGGCGGCTTCTGGCCGAGCGCCTCGACCTGGAGGTGCGCCTCCAGGCCACCGCTCCCAACCGCACCCTGGTCACGGTGGCCGTGGAGGGACCCTGGCGCCCGGAGGCTCTCGGCCGCCCGCGTGCTCTCCCCAAGGAGGCGGTGAGCCGCCTGTACGCCCTCTGCCAGACCGCCGCCAGCCTGTAGGCACCCGTCCTTGGGTACTCGTCGGGGAGGCTGTCCTTCCCTCCGCCTAGCATTTTCCCGGTGACCATCCTCGGCGATGGGGACGTCGGTGCCCGGAAGGGGGTGCTAGGCTTGAAGCCCGTGGGCAGGGTCTCGGCCGGCGGGTACGTGGCGGAAGCGGACGTGTCCAGGATCGCCGGCTTTTGGGCCGGCGGGCGTCCTCCCGGTGGGCGTCGGTCTCGGCCCGGCAGCCCTGCGGAAGACCGATGAGCAAGCGCCCCGTCCGGTACGTCTTCGTCACCGGCGGCGTCGTCTCCTCTCTCGGCAAGGGCATCACCGCCGCCTCTCTGGGGGCTCTTCTCAAGGCCCGGGGACTGAAGGTGGAGGTGCAGAAGTTCGACCCCTACATCAACGTCGACCCGGGCACCATGAGCCCGTTCCAGCACGGGGAGGTGTTCGTGACCGAGGATGGGGCCGAGACCGACCTCGACATCGGTCACTACGAGCGGTTCCTCGACCAGAACCTCAGCGCCGGCTCCAACCACACCTCGGGGGCCATCTGGTACACGGTCATCCGTAAGGAGCGGCGGGGCGAGTACCTGGGCTCCACGGTGCAGGTGATTCCCCACATCACCAACGAGATCAAGGAGCGGGTGCTCCGGGCGGGCGAGATCGGCGACTGCGACGTCGTCATCAGCGAGATCGGCGGCACGGTGGGCGACATCGAGTCCCTCCCCTTCCTGGAGGCCATCCGCCAGCTCCGGCGCGAGGTGGGCCCGAGCAACGTCCTCTACCTGCACGTCACCCTGGTGCCGTTCATCGAGTCGGCGGGGGAGCTGAAGACCAAGCCGACTCAGCACTCGGTCAACGAGCTCCGCCGGATCGGGATCCACCCGGACGTTGTCGTCTGCCGGTCGCGGGAGCCGCTGTCTACCGACATCCGCGACAAGATCGCCCTGTTCGCCGACGTGGAGCCGGAAGCGGTGGTGTCCAACGAGGACGTACCGGAGGTGTACCTGGTGCCCGAGGCCTTGGAGGCCCAGGGGCTGGACGCGCTCGTGTGCGACAAGCTCGGCCTGGGCGACCGTCCCGCCGATCTCTCCGCCTGGCGCGAGCTCACCCGCCGCATCGAGGAACGCCGGGGCTCGGTGCAGATCGCCCTGGTCGGGAAGTACGTCAAGCTGCGCGACGCCTACCTGTCCGTCCACGAGGCCCTGAAGCACGCCGGCATCCACCACGGCTGCCACGTGGCTGTGCGGTGGGTGGACGCCGAGCGCATGTCCTACGCCGAGGCTGTGCGGGAGCTGGAGCAGGCGGACGGCGTCCTCGTGCCCGGCGGCTTCGGCTCCCGGGGCTGGGAGGGGAAGATCCTGGCCTGCCGGATCGCTCGGGAGCAGGGCATCCCCTACCTGGGCATCTGCTTGGGCATGCACGTGGCTGTGTCCGAGTTCGCCCGGCACGTGGTCGGGCTGGAGGGCGCCAACTCCACCGAGATGGATCCGGAGACCCCCTGGCCCGTGATCGACCTCCTGCCCGAGCAGAAGGAGGTAGAGGACCTGGGCGGCACCATGCGCCTGGGAGCCCAGGCCGTGGAGCTGCTCGAGGGGACGCGGGCGTGGGAGGCCTACGGCCAAGCGGTGGTGCACGAGCGGCACCGCCACCGCTATGAGGTCAACAACCACCTGCGGCCCCGGCTGGTGGAGGCCGGCCTGGTGGTGTCGGGGACCGTCTACGAGGGGAGGCTGGTGGAGATCATCGAGCTGCCCGACCACCCCTGGTTCGTGGCCAGCCAGTTCCACCCCGAGTTCAAGTCCCGGCCCATGCGGCCTGCCCCCCTGTTCCGCGACTTCGTAGGGGCGGCCCTGGCCCGGGCGCGCGAGCGGGCAGGGTTGGCGGCGGCGGCGTAAGCTGGGCGTGGCAGTGGTGCCCGAGGCGACTCTCAGGCAGACGGATACCGGTCTTGTTCCCCAAGGAGAGGGCTGGTACGTGCTCAACGCCCGCCAGGCCCGCTGGTGGCAGCGCCGGGGCCTGGGCCGCGCCTGCGATCTCGAGGGGGAGGCCGACTTCCGGCAACTCGGCTTCCGGCTCACGGTGCTCGAGCCCGGCCAGCCCAGCGGCATGTACCACGGGGAAGCGGCCCAAGAGGACTTCCTGGTCGTGGCCGGGGAGTGCCTGCTCGTCATCGAGGGCGAGGAGCGACGCCTCAAGCAGTGGGACTTCGTCCACTGTCCCCCCTGGACGCGGCACGTCTTCGTGGGGGCCGGGGACGGCCCCTGCGTCATCGTCATGGTGGGGGCGCGGCCGCCCGAGCGAGGGATCGTCTACCCGGTGGAGGAGGCGGCTGCCCGGCACCGAGCGAGCGTGCAGCAGGAGACCTCGGATCCTCGGCAAGCCTACGCCCTCTATCCCCGTCAGCCGCCCTTCACGCCCTACCGCTCCTCCGATCTCTCCTGATCCTGCCCCGGCCGGGCGGGCGGGCCCGATCGACGGGCACGAGTAGGATGCGGCCCGTGCAGGAGGCGCCCAGGGACCGGGTACTCGATCTCTTCCTCGACCTGGCGGCCATCCCCAGCCCGCCGGGGGAGGAGCGGGCGGTGGCCGATCGGGTGACGGCGGAGCTGCGCGCCCTCGGCGTCGCTGTCGAGGAGGACGGCTGCGGGCCGGCCATCGGCTCGTCGGCGGGCAACCTCTACGCCTGTCTCGAGCCCACGGCGGAGGGGACGCCCATCGTCCTCTGCGCCCACCTCGACACCGTGCCGCCCCAGGGCCCCCTGCGGCCGGTGGTGGAGAACGGGGTGGTACGGAACGCCGGCGGCACCATCCTGGGAGGCGACGACAAAGCAGCGGTGGCGGCCATGCTGGAGGCGGTGCGGCGTATGGTCGAGGAAGGTCGGTCCCATGCCGGCCTGGAGCTCGTCTTCACAGCCAAGGAGGAGGTGGGACTGCGCGGCGCCTACGCCTTCGACCACGGCAGGCTGCGGGCCCGCCTCGGCTACGTCTACGACCAGGAGGGTCCCATCGGAGGGGTGGTCGTGGGGGCCCCGTCGGCCTTCCACATCGACGTCGCCTTCACCGGCCAGGCGGCCCACGCCGGTATGGCGCCGGAGGAGGGGCGGTCGGCCATCGCCGCTGCCGCCAGGGCCATCGCCGATCTCCGGCTGGGGAGGATCGACGAGGAGACGACGGCCAACGTGGGTACCATCGAGGGCGGGCAGGCGCGCAACATCGTCCCCGAGCGCTGCTCCTTCCGAGCCGAGGCACGAAGCCACGACGAGGCCAAGCTGGCCGACCTCGTGGGGGAGATGGAGGAGACCATCGCCTTCGCCGCCGCCCTGGCCGACTGCCAGGTGGAGACGGCCGTGGAGCGCTCCTACCGAGGCTACCGCTTTCAGCCTGACGAGGAGGTGGTGAGCGTGGCCTGCGCCGCCCTCCGCCGGGCCGGCTTCGAGCCCCGCCTCCTCCTCACCGGGGGCGGGGCGGACGCCAACGTCTTCAACGAGCGCGGCATCCCCTGCCTCGTCCTCGCCAACGGCATGACCGACATCCACACGGCCGCCGAGCGCATCGCCGTCGCCGACCTGGAGGCCATGGTGGAGGTCACCCTGGCCTTGGTAGACGAGGCCCGGCGAGGCGGCTAGCCCGCCATCCCGGCGGGCGCGGGCGATGGGCAGGCGGCCGGGGCGCAGGCGCCGCTTGCCTTCCCTGAAGCCGGTAAGGTTGCCGCGCCGGCCATGAGGATCGGGGTCGTCAGGGAGATCAAGCCCGACGAGTACCGGGTAGCGCTGACCCCGGCGGGAGCGCGGGAGCTGGTCGAGCGCGGCCACCAGGTGGTCGTGGAGGCAGGAGCGGGAGAGGGAAGCGCCTTCCCCGACGCGAGCTACGAGGCCGCCGGCGCCCGCATCGCCTCGGCCGAGGAGGTGTGGGCCCAGGCGGAGCTCCTCCTCAAGGTGAAGGAGCCCCTCCCCTCCGAGTACGGCTACCTGCGGGAGGATCTCATCCTCTTCACCTACCTCCACCTGGCCGCCGACGAGGCCCTCACCCGCGCCTTGCTGGAGAGCGGCGTCGCCGCCGTAGCCTACGAGACGGTGGAGACGGCCGCCCACCGCCTGCCCCTGCTCGCTCCCATGAGCGAGGTGGCCGGACGCCTGGCCCCCCAGATGGGCGCCTGGGCGCTGGAGCGATCGCAGGGGGGGCGGGGCATTCTCCTCGCCGGCGTGCCGGGGGTGCCACCGGCCAGGGTGGTGGTGCTGGGAGGGGGCATCGTCGGCTCCAACGCCGCCCTCATCGCCGTCGGCATGCAGGCCGACGTGTGGGTGCTGGACAAGTCGGTGGAGCGGATGCGGGAGCTGGAGATGATGCTGGGCGGCCGCATCACCCTGGCCATGTCCACCCAGCTCCAGATCGAGGCGGCGGTGGCCGGCGCCGACCTCGTCATCGGAGCGGTGCTCGTCCCCGGCGCCCGCGCCCCCAAGCTCATCTCCCGTCAGCTCCTTTCCTCCATGAAGCCGGGCGCGGTCATCGTGGACGTGTCCATCGACCAAGGCGGGTGCGCCGAGACGTCCCGGCCCACCACCCACTCGAATCCCATCTACGTGGAGGACGGCATCGTCCACTACTGCGTGGCCAACATGCCGGGGGCGGTGCCCATCACCGCCACGCAAGCCCTCACCAACGTCACCCTCCCCTACGTGGAGGCCATCGCCGACCACGGCCTGGCGGGGGCGGTGGCCCGCGACCCCGCCCTCGCCCGGGGAGTCAACGTCGTCCGAGGTCGGATCACCCACCAAGCGGTGGCCGAGGCTCACGGCCTCGCCCACGCCCCCCTGGCCGAGGTCCTGCCGCCGTCTCCTGCCTGACCGTCAGGAGCCGGGCTTGTCCCGGTCGGGCTCGGGGGCGGGGGAGATCTTGACCACGAGCCAGGTCACCGCCGCCGCCAAGGCGATGACGGAGGGGATGAAGACGGCCACCCCGAGCAGCCCGAGGATCGTGTCCATGGGGGCTCGTAGAATAGCGCCATGCCGCGCGCGTGCGTCATCGTCCTCGACGCCGTCGGCGCGGGAGAGCTGCCGGACGCGGCGGACTACGGTGATGTGGGGTCCGACACGCTCGGCAACGTGGCCCGGGCCGTCGGCGGTCTCGACCTCCCCCACCTGGAGGCCTTGGGGCTGGGCAACGTGGAGCCCCTCGAGGGCTGCCCTCCTCAGCCGGGGGCGCCGGCCGTGGCCGGCCGGCTGGTGGAGCGCTCCAAGGGCAAGGACACGACCACAGGCCACTGGGAGCTCATGGGAGTGGTCACGCCCACCCCCTTTCCCACCTACCCGCACGGCTTCCCCGACGAGGTCATCGACCCGTTCATGAACCGCACCGGCCGCGGCGTCCTCGGCAACAAGCCGGCGTCGGGAACCGAGATCATCCAGGAGCTGGGCGAGGAGCACCAGCGCACGGGCAAGTGGATCGTCTACACCTCGGCCGACTCGGTGTTCCAGGTCGCCGCCCACGAGGACACCATCCCCCTGGAGGAGTTGTACGAGGCCTGCCGGATCGCCCGGGACATCCTCACCGGCAAGCACGCGGTGGCCCGGGTCATCGCCCGCCCCTTCCTGGGCGAGCCGGGCGCCTACGTGCGGACCGCCAATCGCCACGACTTCTCGCTTCCGCCCCGCCGGCCCAACTACCTGACCCTGGTGCGGGAGAACGGGGGGCGGGTGGTGGCGGTGGGCAAGATCGCCGACATCTTCGCCGGCTGCGATATCGACGAGTCCTACCCCACGAGGTCGAACGTGGAGGGAACCACCCGCACGGTCGAGCTGTTGCGTGCCCTGGACGAGGGGCTCGTGTTCGTGAACTTGGTGGAGACGGACATGCTCTGGGGTCACCGTAACGACCCGGTCAACTTCCACCGAGCCCTCCAGGATTTCGACCGCCGCCTCCCCGATCTCCTCGAGGCTCTCCGCCCCGGCGACCTCCTCGTCCTCACCTCCGACCACGGCTGCGACCCCACCACGCCCTCCACCGACCACTCCCGCGAGCACGCCCTTCTCCTCCTCTACGCCGAGGGTCGGAACGCCGGCGGCCGCACCTACCAGGGCGAGTTCGCCGACGTGGGGGCCACCGTCCACGCCTGGCTGGGCGGCAAGGCGCCCGTCCGCGCCCTCCCCGGACGGCCCATCATCGAGCCGTGAGGGGGCTCCGCCACTCGGCCTTCCTCCCGGCCGGGGGTGCCCCTCCTCGACCGCTCCCCTCCCCTCGGCAGCCGTGGGCGGTGCCCAGGGCCGACCGGTGATCCGGCCGGCCGAGCTCATCCAGCGCAAGCGCGACGGCGGCGAGCTGGCCGGGGAGGAGGTGCGCGACCTCGTGCTCGGCTACGTCCGGGACGAGGTGCCCGACTACCAGATGGCCGCCTTCTGCATGGCCGTCTACTTCCGGGGGCTGACCGCCGCCGAGACCGTCGCCCTCACCGAGGCCATGGTCGAGAGCGGGTCGAGGGTGGACCTGCGGTCGGCGGTGGGGCGCACCGTGGCCGACAAGCACTCCACCGGCGGGGTGGGGGACAAGACCTCCATCGCCCTCGGCCCGGTCGTCGCCGCCTGCGGCGCTCCCTTCGGCAAGATGAGCGGGCGGGGCCTCGGTCACACGGGCGGCACCCTGGACAAGCTGGAGTCCATCCCCGGCTACCGGGTGGAGCTGAGCGGCGACGAGCTGGTGGCGCAGGTGCGCCGGGTGGGGCTGGCCATCGTCGGCCAAAGCGCCCACCTCGTGCCCGCCGACCGGAAGCTGTACGCCCTCCGGGACGTCACCGCCACCGTGGACGAGGTGTCCCTCATCGCCGCCAGCGTCATGGCCAAGAAGATCGCCGCCGGCGCCGGCGCCCTCGTCCTCGACGTCAAGGTGGGGGAGGGGGCGTTCATGGCCACTATCGATCGCGGCCGCGTCCTGGCCGAGACCATGCTGGAGCTGGGCCGGCGGGCAGGGATGAGCGTGGTGTCGCTCCTCACCGACATGGATCAACCGCTGGGGCAGGCGGTGGGAAACGCCCTCGAGGTGCGGGAGGCCCTGGCCCTGCTGCGCGGCGAAGGCCCGGCCGATCTGCGGGAGCTCGTGCTGGTCGCGGCCGGGCACCTCCTCGCCCTGTCCGATCTGGGCGTGGACGCGGAGGAGGGGAGGCGGCGGGCGGAGCAGGCCATCGCCGCCGGCTCGGCCCTGGCCGCCTACGAGCGGTGGATCGAGGCCCAGGGGGGCGATCCCGACGAGCGGGCCCTGCCCGTGGCGCCGGTGGTGCAGGAGGTGCCGGCGCCGGGGCCGGGGTACGTGCGGCGTCTCAGCGCCCGAGGCATCGGTCTGGCCGCCCTCCACTTGGGGGCCGGCAGGGCGAGGAAGGAGGATTCCGTCGACCCCGCCGTGGGCATCGTCTGCGCCAAGAAACGGGGAGAATGGGTGGAGCGGGGCCAGCCGCTGGCGGAGGTGCACGCCCGCGATCCGGCGGCGGCGGCGGCCGCCGCCGCCGAGGTGCTGGCCTCGTACGACCTCGGCCCCGAGCCGCCCGCGGAGAGGCCGGTGGTGCTCGACCTCGTCTGCTGACGCCCCCAGGAAGGGAGGGATTTCCTGTGCTCGTGGTCAAGACCTTCGCCATCTTCCTGGCTGCCCTGGCCGGCGAGCTGGGCGGCACCTACGCCGTGTGGCGGTGGCTTCGGGGCGGGGCGACGCCCCTGCTCGGGGCGGCCGCCTGCGCGCTTTTGCTCGGGTACGCGGCGGTGCAGACCCTCCAGCCGGAGGACCGCTATGGGCGGCTCTTTGCCGGGTACGCGGGCATGTTCCTCATCGGCGCCCTGCTCTTCGGCTGGGGCGTGGAGGGGAAGGCTCCCGACCGGTTCGATTGGATCGGGGCGGCGGTCGTGCTGGCCGGCGTCGTCATCGTCCTCTGGGGTCGGCGCTTGGTCGGATGACGGCGCTCCCTGCTCGTAGACTGCCGGCGTGCCCGAGCTTCCCGAGGTGGAGACCTACCGGCGGCGGCTGGAGGGCATCCTCGTCGGGCGCGCCATTCGCGCTGCGGTCATCGCCGACGGTCGTCTCTCCCGTCCCCGGCGACCGGATGAGCTCGCCTCCGCCCTCCAGGGCGAGCGGGTGGCGGCGGTGGAGCGCCGGGGCAAGCACCTCGTCCTGCGCCTAGGGAGCGGCCGGGCCCTGGTCGTCCACCTGCGCATGACCGGCGGCTTCGCTCGGCCACCGGTCGATCACGAGCGGGCCCGCCTCGTCCTCGACCGAGGGGACGTCGTCTACCGGGACGTGCGGCGCCTCGGCACCTGGACCTTGCTCGAGCCCGGCGAGCTGGAGCCCTACCTGGCCCAGCGGGTGGGACCGGAGCCGCTCGGTCCCCTCTTCACCGCTTCCCGGCTGGCGGACGCCCTGGCCGGCCGGCGGGCCCCCATCAAGGCCCTCCTCCTCGACCAGCGCATCGCCGCCGGCCTGGGCAACATCTACGCCGACGAGGCCCTCTGGTACGCCCGCATCCATCCCCTCCGGGCCGGCGGCAGCCTCGCCCGGGACGAGGTGGCTCTCCTGCGCCGGGGCATTCGGCGAGCCCTCCGGCAGGGCATCGCCCGCCAAGGGGCAGACCTCGGAGACGGCGCCTACCCCGGGGGCTCCATGCAGGAAGAGCTGCGGGTGTACGGGAGGGCGGGGAAGCCCTGCCCCCGCTGCCGCACCCCCATCGAGAAGGTGCGGGTGGCAGGCCGGGGGAGCCATTACTGCCCCCGCTGTCAGCGGTGAGAATGGCGCTTCCCGCCGGCTTCCGGGTCGGCCACTGGACCGACCGAGAGGGCTGGACCGGCTGCACCGTGGTTCTCTGCCCGGAGGGAGGGGTGGGGGCCTGCGAGGTACGGGGTGGCGCCCCCGGCACCCGGGAGACGGACCTCCTCTCCCCGGCCGCCGCCGTCCCCGGCCCCCACGCGTTGCTTCTGGCCGGCGGCAGCGCCTTCGGCTTGGCCGCCGCCGACGGGGTCGTGCGGTGGCTGGAGGAGCGGGGTATCGGCTTTCCCACCCGGGTCGCCCGGGTGCCGCTGGTGGCCGCCGCCGTCGTCTACGACCTGGCCGTGGGGGACCCTGCCGCCCGACCGGTGGCGGAAGCGGGGTATGCGGCCTGCCAGGCGGCCTCGCGCGAGCTCGTCGAGCGGGGCAGCGTGGGCGTCGGCACCGGCTGCACCGTGGGCAAGCTCCTGGGGCCGGAGCGGTGGACCAAGGGGGGACTGGGGGCGGCGGCGGAGGAAGCCGCCGGCGGCGCCCGGGTGGCGGCCTTGGCGGCGGTGAACGCGGTGGGGGAGGTGGTGGCCGAGGACGGCACCGTGCTGGCCGGTATCCGCGGCCGGGAGGGCTTCCTGCGGTCGGCGGAGGTCGTCCGGGAGCGGGGGATCGACCGGCGGCCGTGGCGGGAGACGACCACCCTCGCCTGCGTGCTCACCGACGCCGCCCTGACCAAGACGGAGGCGTGGCTGGTGGCAAGGGCGGCCGGGGCCGGCATCGCTCGGGCGGTGGCGCCCGCCGCCACCTCGTTCGATGGCGACGTGTCCTTCTGCCTGGCCGCCGGGACGGTGGAGGCGGACGTGGACGCCGTCAGCCTGGCCGCCACCGAGGCGGTGGCGGCGGCGGTACGCGACGCCGTGCGGCAGGCCACCGCCGCTCCCGGCTGCCCGGCCGCCCGCGACCTGTGACATCCGACCCCGGCCTTTCTAGACTGGTCCCGTGGCGGGGCGGACGCTGAAGACGGAGGCGGTGGTGCTGAGGTCGCTCCGCTACGGCGAGGCCGACCGCATCCTCCACCTCTACACCCTGGAGCGGGGACGCCAGGGGGCCATCGCCAAGGGGGCGCGCAAGACCACCTCCCGCTTCGGCGGTAGGCTGGAGCCCCTGTCGCACGTGGAGCTCCTCCTCCATCTGGGCCGGGGCGAGCTCGCCACCGTCACCGGGGCCTCCCTCGTCCGCTCCCACGCCGCTGCCCGGGAGCAGCCCTACCGGTTGTCGGTGGGGCTGGTAGGAGCCGAGGCGATGCTCCGTCTCTTTCCCGAGCAGGAGCGCAATGAGCGGGCCTTCCTGGCCCTGACCCGCTTCCTCGACCTCTTGGACGCCCTGGAGGCTGGCGCCTTCCGTCCCGAGCTCGACCCTCTCGGGCTCGCCTTCCAGCTCAAGCTCCTGTGGCTGGCCGGCTACCTGCCCCACTTAGCGAGCTGCGCCCAGTGCGGAGGCGCGGGGCCTCTGGTCGCCTTCTCGGCCCGGGCCGGCGGCGTCGTCTGCCGCTCCTGCTCCTCCGGGGCGCTGGCCCTGTCCCCCGACGGGTTGGCCGGCCTCGACGCCCTCCTGCGCAGGCCGCTGGCCGAGGCCGGGCAGGTGGGCCTGTCGGAGCGGGCGGCTCGGGAGGCCCTGGCGGTGGTGGCTGCCTCCTACGAGGAGCACGGAGGCTTTCGCCTGCGCACGCTCTCCGCCTGAGGAGGCGGCGCCGAGCGGCGAGGCGGAAGCTGTGCGCCGGGGTCACGCCGTGGGCGTGGACGGGCTCGACGAGCACATGGCGCCGCGCCGGAGACCTCGGCAGGCTCCCGCCAGTGTCAACACCTGTGCAGCACATCCCCTGGCCGGCCCCTGGCGTCGGTGGCAGCGGCTCTCGGACATGGTCGAGGCAGAGACAGTGAGGCCGCCGCGGTGGGACGGGAACGGCAGGCGCACCCCTTCCCGCCCACGGCCAGCCGCCGAGCTGTCCCTCTTGCACGAATGTCGGCGCGAGGGCGTGGAGGAGGAAGATGGGACACTGAGTCCTCCATGGGACGCTGGCTACCCTTCTCCTTGCCTCCGCCTGGCCGCGGCGAGCGCCTGGCCGCTCCCCTGATCGTCGCCGCGGTGGCGGCAGCCTTCGCCGACTCGTCCATCGTCGTCCTCGCCCTGCCCGACCTGTACGGAGCTTTCCAGACGAGCATCGTCGGCGTCTCCTGGGTGATCACCTCGTACAACGTGGCCGTAGCGGCGGCGGCGTTGGCGCTCGTCCCTGTCGCTCGCCGGCTTGCCCCGCGGGCGTGCTTGCGGAGCGGGATCGCCCTCTTCGCCCTCGCCTCCGTCGGCTGCGCCGCCTCCTGGGATGTTGCCGCTCTCGTCGCCTTCCGGGTGGTGCAGGGGCTGGCAGGGGCTCTCCTTCTCGCCGGCGCGCTGCCCGTTCTCGCCCGCCTGGCAGGCTCTCTGCGCCGCGGGGCGGCGCTGTGGACGGCGGCGAGCACGGCCGGAGCGGCGGCGGGGCCGATGCTCGGCGGTCTCCTCACCCAGCTGGCCGACTGGCGGGCGGTGTTCGCCTGCCAGGCGCCGGTGGCCCTGGCGGCGCTGGCTCGGCTTCCTGCCCCCCACCGCCCCCACCCCGGCTCCCCCCGGCCGCCGGCGGCCCGAGCGGAGGTGGCGGCCGC
>FWPU01002064.1_pt1 | contig 57500 bp, 52 predicted proteins | sample 2228361 | NCBI WGS metagenome assembly FWPU01 (sample SAMEA103939777, study PRJEB20133) | metagenome | reverse complement strand
AGCGTCTCCTGTAGGGCGCAGAAAATCACACGCGGCGGGCAGGCGCCGCTCAGCTCGCCTCCCGGGCTTGCGACGAGCGCCAGTAGCTGATGTAGCGCGAGCCGTAGTTGTCGCGGCCCAGCAGGAGATCAGCCGCGCGGATGGTCAGGGTAAGCTTCATCGGATCGGTGATGGCACAGGTTGCTCCGGCCCCCATCGCGAGCGCAAGGAAGGCCTGGTTAATAGTATGGCGTTCGGGCAGGCCGAACGAGACGTTGCTTGCGCCTAGGTTGATGTTCACGCCGAATTCGCGGCGCACCATCTCAATGGTGGTGAGCGTGACGCGCCCGGCCTTGCTGTCCGCACCGACGGTCAGCACCAGCGGGTCGATGACGACATCCTCCTTCGGGATGCCAAGCTGGGCGGCCCGTTCCAGGATTTTCTCGGCGATGGACAGCCGCACTTCCGGATCGTTGGGGATGCCGCTGTCGTCCATGGTCAGACCGATAACGGCTGCTCCGTATTCCTTGACAACCGGCAACACTTTCTGCAGCGATGCCTCCTCACCGTTGACGGAGTTGACCAGCGGCTTGCCGGGCAGCACGGCCAGCGCGGCGGCCAGCGCATCCCGGTCCGCCGAATCCAGGCAGAGCGGCACGTTGACCGCCTCGGCCACAATCTTGGCTACCTCAGGCAGGACGGCGACCTCGTCAATGCCGGGCGCACCAACGTTTACATCGAGCACGTCGGCCCCCGCCTCGACCTGCTTGATAGCCAGTTCGCGCACGTAGTCGTAATTACCCTCTTTCAACGCCTCGGCCAGCTTTTTGCGGCCGGTTGGGTTGATCTTCTCGCCGATGATGACAAAAGGCGCATCGTCTGCAATCGTGACTTCCACCCTCTCGCTACGTATCGTCGTTTTCATAGGCATCCTTTCTGGGTGCGTATCCGGGTCATGCTAACAAGAATAGGCCCAGGTCCGGTTAGGGCCTGGGCCGCTGGGAGGGCACGGCTAGTCCCAGGGACCCTGTTCGAAAGCGAGGCCCAGCTTGGTGAGTTCTTCTTTGACACGCCGGTAGCAGTCCCGCCACTCCTGGGTAGGGGTAACGCTTTTGACGTCGTATGCCTGGGAGAATGGTTTGCCGCGCTTGGGATTCTTGAATGTATCTTTGTACTTCTCCAGCAGCACCAGGGCAATCTCGTTTGCCTGCTCCCGGGTGATACCGGCGCGGGTGGTGGCGCGGGCCACCTCACCCTGAAAGCCACATTCCAGCCCGGTGTGGTGATCGACCTCGTTGCCGCCCGTGCTGCCCACGCCGTGCTGCGTGTACCCGCACACCTCCCCGATCACAGCATGGCCTGCCACCTCGTACAGTAGCTCGTCGGTGCAGGGACCATTCATGCAGAATGGGTCATCAGTGTATACCAGATGCGTGTTGCGCGCCATTGCCTGCCCGACGGTTGACAGGACGTACATCCCCCAGGGGTCAGAGTTGTTCGTCCACTTGATGTGGGTGATGCTGAGGTAGTGGTAGGTGGCAAAATAGCATACAACCCCCACCAGGAACTCGGCAACAGACACGATAGCCACGCCTTCAGGAGGCCCGCCTACACCGCCAGTCAGGGGGGTCATCAGGTTGATGATGTGCGAGCCGTAGTTGCGCAGGTGCGGGACACGCGCCAGCTGGTCATCATCCACCTTAAGCTCACACATCTGGGCCACCAGACGGCCATCGCAGGGCCGCAGCCCGTTAACCGGCTCACTGGCGGCCATCTTGCCGATAACCGTCATGCCGGTGGCGGCGTCGCCGATGTGCATGCCGGGCCTCCCCACACGCCGCACCGCCTCGCGAGCAGTGGCGGCGTCGCGCTGCACAGCCATGACTTCGAGCAGCGTCCCGGCCATGATATCTACGCCGTTATAGGTCAGCGTTGCGCCTGACTCGATGGCGTCAACGTAAGGCTCCTGCGCGTAGCTGATCATCAGTGGCAGGTAGTAATCCTCGCTGCACGGTTGGCCTGCCGGTCCTGTCAGATTGTAGGATGGGTTGGGGTCTTCCACTCCCCGGTGGCGGGCAACGATCAGGTCGTTCCCCTCGCCAAGCCGCAGTTCGGATGGGGCCTGGCGCAGTGCCTCCATGATCTCCGCCCGACTGAACTTGATCACGCGCTGGGTATCCAGATGGTAGCAGCCCACGTCCACCAGCAGTTGCACGCCTGCCTCAAACAGGCGATCAGCCATAGCATCATCGGACGGGCATACAAGCTGGGGGTTATAGGTGATCTCATACTCGCGAGCCAACTCCCGTGCCCGCTTGGACACCAGGAGGTCGAAATCCACTTCCTTCATGAAGGGGCCAGAGCGCGAGCGCTGGAAAATCTCAACCAGACGGTCATTCATGAACATGTTGCACTTCCTTTCGTTGGCCCAGCATCACTTGCCGAGCAGGGAGTTGACAAGCTCAACCGCGCCCGAAGCGGTGGCTGACCAGCCATCCGCGCCGATCTCGTTGGCATACTCCTGATCCGTCGAGCCACCGCCGATGATGAAGTGATACTTGTCCTGGAGGTTCAGCTCTCTAAGCAGGTCGGCCACCTCACGGCACCCTGCGCGGGTGATGCTCATCAGCGCCGAAGCGGCGATCACATCGGCGTTGTTCGCTTCGGCTGCCTCGATGAAAGCCGCCGCGGGCACGTCCTTGCCAAGATCGATCACCTTGTAGCCGTGGGCCTTGAACAGGCTGGCAACAATGTTCTTGCCGATGTCATGGATGTCGCCCTTGACGGTGCCCAACACCACCACGCCTTCGGACTGCATCTGCCCACCGCTCTTCATGATGGCGTCCTCAATGAGCTTCGAACAGGCATTCCCAGCCTCACCGGCAGCCATCAACTCCGGGAGGAAGATCTCGAGGTCCTCGAAGCGCTGCCCGACCTCGGTGAGGGTAGGCACCACCACTTCCTGGATGAGGGCCAGGGGGGCAACGCCCGCCGCGAGGGCGGCTTCGGTCGCTGCTACAGCAGCCGCCGTGTCGCCTTCGGAGAGCGCCGCTGACAGCTTGTCAGCATATTGTTGGGGCACAGATGAATGAGCCATTTCCGTTTTGCTCCTTGAACTGAGGGGTTCTTACCGCGCCGTGGAGGCCGTGACGTGCCGCAAAATATGCTACAATGCATCCGCAGGGACTTTCCACGGCGAAGTTCCCTTGCATACGAGGAGCAGGGCTATTCGTGTTGGAAGCACATAGCCCTGCTCCTTCTCCTCGGAATTCACAGACCCGGCGTATCAAGAGCGCCCGTCGACCTGGCTCAGATGCTGTTTTCAGCATCATGACAGTTGCGGGACAGCGCCGGACTTGCACCGGCTTCCTCGGCCGCTCTTCAACTGGCAAGAGGTATGGACGTTCTCCGCTAATCCCTTCCTTTCACCCGACCAGTCCGCGACGGCGAACCAGCTCAAAAGTCATCAGTTCGCCGGGGTAGTACTCCAGGGCGTGGAACACGGGGCGCTCACTGGCATTGTAGCCTATCTCGGTGATCACGAGCATCGGGGTCAGAGGATCGTACGGCAGAAGAGGCCCAACCTTACAGTTCCGCACGATGTCGGCCCTCAGCCGGGCAACGTGATACTCGACTCGCTGCCCACACTGCTCCTCAAGAAAGCGATAAAGCGGATCGGTCAGCCCCGGGTATGCGGCTGGTCTATCAAGAAGGTCCGGGTCCAGCAACCAGCCGGGTACGGTATTGATGCAGTAAATCACCGGTTCGCCGTCAGCTGTGAAAATCTTGTGCGATTGCAGCACAAGCTCATCCGGTTGAACATTGAGCGCCTTGGCCAGATCGGGATCGGGCCGCAGGGCCTCAGCTTTGACCAGCTCTACCCCTGAAGCGTAACCGTTGCTGGTGATCAGCTCGTGAAAGTCCATGGCTTGGTTAAGGGGGGTAGAGATGCCTGACAGCTTGCTTACAAACGTCCCCACACCCTGCCGCTTGACCACCAGACCACGCGCGGCCAGGGTGCTGACCGCCGTGCGCACAGTCGCACGGCTGACGTTGAATTCAGCTGCCAGCTCATTTTCTGGGGGAAGCTGGCTTTCGGGTGGGTAGTCGCCGCTGCGGATGCGCTCGATCAAGATTTCCAGCACTTGATCGGCGAGAGGCACAGCGCGAACCAGGGGACGCGACTGCATCGACCAGACCCTTCAGTGGAACTTGTGCTCCCGGCTGTAAGACGGCTGCCATCTGACAACTACAGCATAGGATAGATTTGCCCGTCTGTCAAGACCTGCGTCAGGCCCGTTGGATTCGGTGCGCTATGCTTCCCTGCCTGAGCCAGCTACAGCGCCTCAAGCCCCATGGCCCGCACCTCGGCTTTGACCTCCTCATACATTCGCTGCCATTCCGGCACGGGCCTAAGCGTCGCCAGATCATACGCTCTATCGAAGCGCACGCCGGGGTTGCCCTCTGGTCGGTCGAAGACGTGCTCGTACTTCTCCAGCAGTTTCAAAACAAGGCTATTCGCCTGACTCAGGGTCAGTCCTTGCCGCGCAGCAGCGTGCCCCACCTCGCCCATGAAGCGGGCTTCGAGTCCCGTGCCGTTCGGCAGCAGGCCGTCGGCGGACCCGCAGCCCTCCAGATGTCCACCGGTCACCGTGATCACGATGGCATTGGCGGCGGTCTCGTACAGCAGTTCCGGGGTAAGCGCCCCGCTCTTGGGGTAGATATCTGTGACCATGATGCAGGGGGCGTTGCGGGCAAAGGCCTGCTGGACGATGCTCTCCACCCAGAGCGTGCTGCGCGTTGTCGTCGCCACGTGCTTCATGTGGATCGGGTGCAGCAGGTGGTAGTCCGCCAGACTGGTTAGATTGGAGAGGATAAACGATGCCACGTTCACAACCGCCGATCCGGGTGCGTCTCCCCCCAGCCCCCCGACGATCACACATACCAGCGAGGCGTTAACCATCCCGTACTCCAGCGAGTTGACCACCCGCGCAATATTGCGGCGATCCATCTTAAGCTCGTTCAGCATCGGGATGAGGTGCGAGTCGCAGGGACGCAGGTAGTCAGGGTGAGCGACGGCCAGATCGCCCAGCTCGGATACGCTGCTCTGGGCGGCCAGCATCCCCATACCGGGGCGCCCCACCTCACGCAACGCCTGGCGCAGCAGCTGAAGCTCACGCCGAGTGGCGAGAATCTCGAGCGGGTCGCCGGTGCGGATCTCGCGCCCGGAGACATGCGTCAGCGTGCCACAGGTGATCAGGTCAACAATAGGCTCCTGGGCCCAGCTTATCACCGATGGCTTGAACAGTTCTTCGGGGTGCGGCGTGCCGGGGTTGCCTGCCCACACGAGCGGCAGCCGGCTGTCCATGATCCCGCGTGGGAACAGCGTGCGGGCATCTTTGCCCTCCCCCATGACGATGCGCTGGGGCATTCGCTTCAGTCCCTCTTCAAGCTCGCCGGGGTCGAACTGGATGATGCGCTCCGTCGAGCGGGAATAGCACCCGATCTCTTTGGCAAGCTCTAGACCCGCCTCAAAGACGGCATCGGCCAGGCCGGGGTCATCGGTAATAATCCGCTCCGGGTCCCATGCCAGTTTATACTTGCGAACGAGCTTGGCAGTAGTCATCGCCACCTTTTCAAGGTCCCAGTTCTCCTCAGAAATATAAGGCCCGCTGTTCGCCCGGTCGAGTATCTCCAGATAATTCAGCATCGCCTCCTCCTCTTCACCGCTTGCTACGCACAAGTTCCTGGGCCAACTGCGCGGCCTGAACGGCATTTGGCGCCGTGCCATCCGCTCCTATCTCCTCGGCAAAGGCCGGAGTCACGGGAGCGCCGCCAACCATGAGGATAAAGTTCTCGCGCTCGTTCATCGCTTTCAGCAGAGCGGCCAGATCGCGCATGACAGGCATGGAGGTCGTGAGCAGCGCCGAGCAGGCGATAATATCGGCCTTGACCTCCTTTGCCTTGGCGATGATGGATTTCACGGGGACATCCACGCCCATGTCATGGACTTCGAAGCCGTACGCCGTGAACATGGAGGAAACCATGTTTTTGCCGATGTCGTGAATATCCCCCTCCACGGTTGCCATCACTACAACCCCGGGGTTCGCGCTGAGATCAGGACGCTCTGCATACTTCTCTTTGAGGGCAGGTTCCAGCACGGCCATCGCAGACTTGAGGGCGCGGCCCGTGAGCATCAGCTCCGGGAGAAAGTACTCACCGGTCTCGAACCGCTGGCCGACGATGTCCGCTCCGACCATCAACCCGTCATTGAGGATCGCGAGGGGATCGACACTCGCAGACAGGGCAGCGTGGGTGGCCTCAACTGCCTGTTCTTCATCACCGTCAATGATGGCCTGCCTGACCGCTTCTAGGTGTTCTTCTGGCACCATAAACTATCCTCCGTTCCGATAGGTTGTTGAGGTGTTTGGTCGCCGGGGGCGCTGGGCCGCGCCGACCCGTCACGGCCAGCCGGGGCTGGCTGCGCCATGACCCGACTTTTACGGCATGGGCGCCTGTATTCTATAGGACGCTTATCTATTCTCACAATAACTGCTGGGTGCTCCTGGCGGCGGACATGCTCCTCTCAGGTCAACTCCATACATTCGTCACAGGCCGCACGTGATGATAATTACTTAACCCCTCTTTTGTTTTGAGGATAATGGGGTGAGAACGTAATACGTAATACTAATTTGCGCCTTTTCCCGCCATCGGCCCGCTGCCATTCTTCGCGCAGGAGCAGACATGGACTTAACCATTCATAACGCGGTGCTTGATACCACCCTTGAACCAGCCAACATCGGGATAGAGAACGGCAGCATTGCAGTAATCCAAGCGGGCGACATCGAGCCGGGCGAACACGCCATCGACGCCGGGGGAGCCATGGTGTCTCCGGCCTTCATCGATCCCCATTTCCACCTCGAGAATGCCCTGCTGGGTGATACCGTGAACCACAGCGGTACACTCCGCGAAGCTATCAGGCTCTACGCTGGGATCAAACGCCACCTCGACACCCCGGACATCGTCCGGCGCGCCACAGCAGCCATACGGCTAGCCATGACCAACGGCACGCTGTGGATGCGCAACCATGTGGACATTGACCAGGTAGCTCAGCTTCGCCTGCTGGAGGGTATCCTGGCCGTCCGTGATAGATTCAGGGATGTGTTTGAAATCCAGGTCATCGCATTCCCCCAGTTGGGCCTCACCCGGAACCCCGAGGCCGTTGACCTGATGTGGAAGGCGATGGACATGGGCGCGGACATCGTGGGTGGCATACCGCACGGTGAGAAGGACATGGACGATGCGGCTCGCCACATCGAAATTGCCTTCGAGATCGCCAAGGCTTATGATGCTGATATCGATATGCACGTCGATGAGACCGACGACCCGTACTGGCACTCGCTGGAGCTACTGGCTGATAAGACCATCGAAGAAGGTTACCAGGGGCGTGTGACGGCAGGGCACTGCTGCGCCATGGCTGCCTGGGATGATACACTCGCCGCCTGCGTCGTCGAGAAGGTGCATAAGGCTGGCGTCCATATCATCACCAACACACCAGTCAACCTGCTGCTTCAGGGCCGGGGAGATAAACGGCTCGTCCGGCGTGGGATCACGCGCGTCAAGGAACTGCTTGAGGCAGGCGTGAACGTATCCTGCGGCCAGGATGATCTGATGAATATGTTCTACCCGTTTGGGCGGATGGATATGCTTGAGGTGGCTAACTTCGTGGCCCATGCTGCTCATCTCAGCTCTCCGGACGAGATCCAGGCAGCATTTGACATGCCGCGCTACCGTGCGGCGCGCATCTTGCGCCTAGAGGACTACGGTGTGCGCGTGGGCGCGGTAGCTAATCTCGTGTTGCTTGAGGCGCGCTCGGCAGTGGATGCCCTGCGGCTCCAACCGGAACGCCTCTATGTCATCCGAAGGGGTAAAGTGCTCGTCAAGAACAGGCGGCAGGTTGACTTTGCGCCGGTTGTCCCGCAGTGAGGAGGCGAAATGGCCGACGAAAGCGTGCGGACTGACCCCAGGCCACTCTATCTTCAGGTGCAGTCGGTGATTGTGTCCCGCATTCTTGACGGCACCTACAAGCCGAACGAGAAGCTCCCACCCGAGGATGTTCTGGCGACTCAGTTTGGCGTCAGCCGGACGACGCTGAGAACTGCCCTAGGGAATCTTGAGACGATGGGCTACATCCGCCGTGTGCACGGCGCGGGTACGTTCGTAGCGGGCGGCGGGGCACTCGTCGAGACCCGGCTTGAGACGCTAGTGAGCTTCCACCCGCGCCTGGCCGCCCAGATGGGCCTTTCCTCCCGGCTGGTAGACCTGACTATTGAAAGGGTCAGGGCCGATGACCGGGTGGCCAAACACCTGGGCGTTGACCCGGAAACGCCGGTCACGCGCGTATGCCGCACGGTGGAGATCAATGGCGTCCGGGTTGTTCACCTGTGCGACTATCTGCCTGAGACGTTGGTGACCGCAGATGAGCTTCAGAGAAGTTTTAAAGATTCGATTGTAGATTACTTCGACGGGCGCGGCGGCAGACCGCTGATCGCGTGGGCGCAAACGGACCTCGGCGCGGTGCGTGCCGATCAATCGATGGCGGCGGCGCTGGCCGTTGAACCAGGCGATATTCTCCTGCTGCTGGAGGAGGCCTTCTACTCTCCTGATAATCAGCTCATCAGCTGGTCAACCAACCATATCGTGCCGGAGTACTTCCGGTTCCATGTCAACCGCCAGGTGGCGCGGGACCCAAGCACAGATTGACCATTTTGACACAAGGAGACGGACATGGCCGTAAACTGGGATGCTAAGCAGCGGGTATTCACCGATCTGCTGCTGGCCGGTGAAGCGGATCGGGCTGTCGAAGAGGCGCGTGCTCTGCTTGAGCAGGGGGTCGGCCCGACCGAGTTGTTTGAAGCCTGCCTCTCCCCGGTTCTGGAAGATATCGGCGGGCGCTTCCAGCGCCTTGAAATCTTCCTGCCGGAACTGGCTACCTCCGGAGAGATCGTCCAGCGCATCAGTGACGAGGTCGTCCGCCCGACTGTCGAAGCCACGGCGGGCCAGGCTCCGTTGATGGGCAAGGTGCTGCTGGGAACCGTACAGGGCGACCTGCATGATATCGGCAAAAACATCGTTGCGCTGATGCTCAGCGTGAATGGGTTTGAAGTGGTTGATCTGGGCACGAACGTCCCGCCGCTTGAGTTTGTGAACCGGGCCGCTCAGGAGAAGGCCGACATTATCGGCATGTCAGCCCTGCTGTTCACCTGTCTGCCTTACATGAAGGATGTCATGGACTACCTAGACGGCACAGGGGTGCGTGACCAGTATGCTGTGATCATCGGCGGTGCTCCGACCACGCCGGAATATGCCGAGGAGATCGGGGCTGACGCCTACGGCGCGAATGCCGCCGAGGCGGTTGACATCTGCAAACGGCTGATCAGAGAACGGCAGGTATAACGCAAAGGAGCATTACCGATGAGAATGCGAGGACGCCTGCTGCAAGTTCTGGAGAAAGCCGAGAGCGGGCCTATTGTCACCGAAAAGGAGTTCGACAACGAGTACATCCGCAGGCCCATCGCTGAACTGGTCGAAAAGTACGATGTCAGCTGGGACAAGGAGCTGACCGTTCCCCATGACGACGCCCTAGCCGACCGTGTCTTTCTGGCCGGGCTGGAGCTGGCACGCCAAACGGGGTTGTTCTGTCTGGACACCAGCCGCCGCATGATCTTCAGCCAGGCGGAGCTGGATGAGGTCATCACCCACACCCCTGCCAGCGTGACCCTGGGCGAAGGCGCCGATGCAGTCACTATCAAGGCACGGCGGCCAGACGAGGAGTCCCGCGTTGTCGTCGTCGGCGGGCCTTACGGCATCCCCGTCCCGGAGGAGCATTTTGCGGCGATTATGCTCAGCTACGCCCAGGAGCCTCAGATCGACTTTATTGACAACGCCAGCCTTGTGACGACCTACGGGCATCCGATACGGGCCGGATCGCCCTGGGAGGCGCTGGCCTGCTGGCAGGAAGCCGACCTGTCCTTTGAGGCGATCCGGCGCGCGGGGCGGCCTGGCATGCCCATCGGCTGCGCCGAAAATTCCCCCAGCGCCATCGGTGAACTGACCTCAACCTCGTACGGCGGTTTCCGGAAGACCGACTGGCATCATTGCTGTTTTGTCAGCGAGTTGAAGACCAACTACGCCGAGCTGACCAAAGCGGTGCACTATGCGCGCACGGGGTCCCACGTTCACACTTTCTATAACCCCATCTACGGCGGTTATGCAGGGGGTGCAGCCGGCATGGCCGTTGTCATCGTGGCCGGCATGATCCTGCTTCAGGCCTGCTACATGGCTTGTACTGTCAATCCAGGGCCAAGCCATCCTTTTCTCAGTTCGGATACGCACCCTGACATGATCGCCTCGCAGGCGGTGGCCCTGCAGGCGCTCAGCCGCAATACCCCTCTGCTTGTTTCAGCCTTCGCCCGGCCAGTCGGCGGGCCTGGCACAAAGAGCATCCTTTACGAATGCGCTGCCCTAACGCTCGCGGCAGTGCCGTCAGGTGTTGCGTTCATGGAAGGAGTCCAGTCGGCAACGGGGCGTTTTGTGGGCCACTGTAGCGGCCTCGAAGCGCGGTTCACGGCCCAAGTCGCCCATGCCGCCGAAAGGCTTACCCGCAAAGAGGCCAACGCCATTGTGAAGGCACTGGCAGCGAAATATGTGGACGGTATGGAGTCCCTGCCTAAGGGCCAGCCCTTCCAGGAGGTCTATGACCTGAGAACCGTCCAGCCCACGCCGGAGTGGTGGCAGCTCTACGAAGAGGTTTGCCAGGAGCTGAGGGACAAGTTCGGGCTGCGGCTCTGATCTGCATCTCTGGCGTGTGAACCAGCGCGTTTGACTCATGGTTTGCGGGCGGAACAGGCTTCTCTCCAGCCCCGCGCCGGCTGGCGGTGTGGGGCACCGCTTGTTCCATTCAGGGAGAGGGTGTGTGATGGAGATTGTCGGCCAGCCGGTTGCGCGGCTTGATGCCCGGGCAAAGGTGACGGGAGAGGCCATCTTTGCTCAGGACCTCTCAATGCCCGGCATGTTGCACATGAAGCTGGTGTTTGCCGGGCGGCCTCACGCGCGCATCCTGGGCATTGATACGGCGCAGGCGCTGCGCCAGGCTGGTGTTGTGGCCGCGCTGACCTTCCGCGATGTCCCGGTCAACCGGTACGGGCTTCTGGTCGCCGACCAGCCTGTCCTCTGCGAGGATCGCGTGCGATTTGTGGGAGATCGGGTGGCGGCGGTGGTCGCGGAGACGCCTGAGCAGGCAGCACGTGCGGCATCCTTCGTCCGCGTCGAGTACCAAGACCTTCCGGCTGTGAGCGACCCGCTCGCGGCCATGGCCCCCGGCGCTCCCCTCATCCATGAGAACACCCCGTGTAATATCCTGCACACGTTCCGCCTGAGACGCGGGGATGCCGGGGCTGCCCTTGCCGAGGCGGATGTCGTTATCTCGCGCGAGTTCCGTACGCCGATGCAGGAGCATGCCTTCCTGGAACCCGAGGCCGGGCTGGCCTACATCGATGAGGAGGGGCGGGTTACGGTTGTGACAGCCGGCCAGTCTGTGCATGACGACCAGCGCCAGATTGCCGAGGCGCTTGGGCTGCCGCTTGATCGTGTGCGCGTCCGGTATGTGGCGATTGGTGGTGCCTTCGGTGGCCGTGAAGATGTCTCGGTTCAAATTGTGCTGGCCCTTGCAGCCTGGAAGCTACGCCGCCCAGTCAAGATCGCCTGGAGCCGGGAGGAATCGATCAAGGGGCATGGCAAACGTCATGCCATGATCCTGCGCTACACGTGGGGGGCCAGGCGGGATGGAAGGCTGGCCGCTGCCCAGATGGAGATTATCTCGGACGCTGGGGCCTATGCCTCAACGAGCACCTCGGTGCTGGATAACTTCCGCACCGGTGCGTTGGGGCCATACGATGTGCCCCATGTCAGCGTGGACGCAATGACGGTGTATACAAACAACGTGCCTGCCGGGGCATTCCGGGGGTTTGGGGCGCCCCAGGCGACTTTCACCGCCGAACTCATGGTGAACCAGCTAGCCGAGAAGTTAGGCATAGACCCGGTTACCATGCGCCTGCGCAACTGCCTGCGCGACGGCTCGCTACTCGCGGTGCAGACGCCGGTTCCCGGCAGTGTCAGCCTGCCGGAGTTGATCACGGCCTGCGCCCGTGAGGCGGGGGCGGTCGAAGATGGAGGAAGCTGGCGGATGCCTCCCAAGCAGGCCGCCTTGTCTGGCCATAAACGGCGTGGCATCGGGCTGGCGATCGGCATGAAGAACTCAGGCTTTGGGTATGGCTTCCCTGAAGGCAGCGAGGCGCGCGTTGTCCTGCATGGCAGCGCTGAGATTGAACGGGCGGAGGTGTTCACGGCTGCGCCCGATAACGGGCAGGGGGCGCATTCCGTGCTGGCCCAGATCGCCGCCGAGACGCTGGGTATCCCTCTGGAGCGAGTTGAGATGCTCACCAGCGATACGGCGCAGATAGGCGACTCAGGGCCTTCTTCTGCCTCGCGCCTGACGCTGTTCGCTGGAAACGCGGTGCGGCAGGCGGCTCGGCTGGCGCTGGAGCGCTGGCGGGATGAAGACCGCCCGGCGGTGGGCGCCTGCCGCTGGAACGCCCCGCCCACGACTACCCCCGACCCAGAAACCGGGGCCTGTGTAAGCGCTGTCTCGTTCACCTATGGCGCTCACTTCGCCGAGGTTGAGGTTGACACCGAAACAGGCATTGTGACGTTGAAACGGGTTATCGCGGCCCACGACCCCGGCTGCGCGGTTAATCCCCAGCAAGTCACTGGCCAGATCGAGGGCGGAGTGGTGCAAGCACAGGGATGGTCAATTCTGGAGAACTTTATCACAGCAGGGGGCGAAGTACTCACCGACCGGCTGAGCACTTATCTGATCCCGACTGTCGCGGACATTCCCGGGGAAGTCCGCAGCATCCTGATCGAGAAGCCAGACCTGGTCGGTCCCTTTGGTGTGCGCGGCATGGGCGAGATCCCGTTTGTGGTGCTTGCCCCGGCTGTGATCTCAGCTGTGCATGACGCCACCGGCGTGTGGTTTAACAGCCTGCCGCTCACGCCGGAGCGAGTGCTCTCTGGCCTGCGGCGGGAGACCCCATAGCCGCAAGAACGTTCCCCTTGACACCGCCGAATTATCCGAGCGGTAGCCCAAACTCCCGCTCAAGCTCCTCGCACACCTCCTCAACCATCTGCTGCCACTCGGCGGTGGGCTGCACGGTCTGCAGATCGTAGACTTCTTCGAACGACTTGCCGAATCTCATCTCATGCTGGCTGCCTTTATACTTGCCGGTCAACCCCTTCACCAGCGGGTCTGCGTCCCGGCGCGTCAACTTCTCGGCAGCGTGGGCTACCTGAGCCATGAACCGGGCTTCCAGGCCGGAGCAGTGGCGGGGCACGCGGCCTGTGGCCGACTGCACACCTTTGACAAAAGCCACCCCGGACACCACAGATGCAATGGTCAGGGCGGCAACTTCATACAGCATATCCCTGACGCACGGGCCTGCCACTGGCCGCATGATCCCCGATGTGAGCAAGTGTGTGTTGCGATTCAGCCCCTGGAAAGCAACTGCCTGGGCTGCAATCATATCCGGGTGTGTGTTGCAGCTCCAGTGGGCATGGCTGGGGCCGGGATTTACCGTCTGGCCCCACAGGCAGGCCCGGAGCAGGATCATGCCTGCCACAATGGCGACGGCCAGACCAAAGCCGCCGCCAACGTACCCCCCGTAGATCGGATTGTAGAAGTTATGCGAAAACGAACCGGTGTGCACGAAGTGCGTCGCCTTGATCAGGTCTGCGTAAGAGACCTTCAGCTCGCTGATGAAGGCGTTGTGGTGCCAGTCCGTCGGGCGGAAGCCGCCATACGTGGTCGTCGCCAGTTCGCCCACCATGCCTGCGGCGCTGTTGGCGCAGCCCACCGAGAGGCCGGGGCGGTTCACCCGGCTGAGCACCTCAAAGGTCAGGCCGACCTCCTGCCAGCACGCAACGGCGTCCCAAGGCGAGTCGGCGCGGATGGGCCGCCCGTGCGTGGTCAGCAGCGATGCGTTCTCGATGAACTCGATCAGCGGCTCTTGGGCGTAGCTGACCATCATAGGAACATACAGGTCCTCCGGCACCGGGACGCCGTACGCGCCCCCGATGACCGCCACACGCGTGTGTTCGTCGGGGCTGCGCTTGGTGATGGTGACCGTGTCGTTCCCCTGGCCGATTGTGATCCGGTCAGGCGAATCGGCCAGTACCTGCTCCAATTCGGCCCGGCTCCACACCATCCGGCGCCGGGTGTCCAGGCAGTAGACGCCGCTCCGGCAGGCCAAGTCCATCCCGGCCTCAAAAACACGGTCAGCCAGCGCATCATCGTACGGTACGCCGGGAGCTTCTCTGTCCCAATTGATGTCGTACTCTTGAACAAGGGTCTGGATTGTCTGGTGGATATACTCCCGATCCCAGTTTGCCTCGTTCAGGATTGGCCCTGTCTCGGCCTTGTCCAGCACAGACAGCAAATAGTCGTAAGCGACTGTGGGTACTCCGCTCATACGCTGTTCCCTTGTTGATGTGGCGGGCAGTTTACTCGCGTGTATAGGGCACACCCAGGTGACGCGGGGCGATGGAGCGCAGACGGCTGCCCATCATGGCTACGATGGCAAAGAGATAGGGCAGCGCCAGCAGAATCTGGTACGGAATCTGAACGCCCACACCCTGAACCTGAAGCTGGAAGGCGTCAAGGAAGGCAAAGAATAACGTGACCAGGAGGATCCTCACCGGGTTCCAGTTCCCCGCGATCACGATCACCAGCGCCAGCCAACCGCGCCCGGCGGTGATCTCAGGTACGTAGCGGATGGTTGATCCCAGCGTCAGGAACGAGCCGCCCAGCCCGGTCATGGCCCCGCCAAAGAGCAGCGCCAGATACTGGAGGCGGAAAACGTTTACGCCTTTCATATCAATGGCGCGGGGGTTCTCGCCCAGCCCGCGGATGAGCAGGCCGTACTTGGTGCGGTACAGGAAGAACCAGATCGCGGGGACAGCCAGAAACGCGAGGTAAGTCAGGATGCGGTGCGAGAACAGGATCTCACCAAGGTAGGGGATGTCCGACAGCAACGGGATCCTGACATTCTGCATCATCGTAATGGTTGGCATCTCGCCGGTGGCGAACTCCCCGAAGACGCTGCGATACCAGAACAAGGACATTCCGGAGCCGAACAGGTTGATTGCCATGCCCGTCACTACCTGATCGACCTTGAGGGTGATGGTCATGATCGCCGAGATCAGAGCCATGATGGCGCCAACAGCAACGGCGGCTGCCAGAGCCAGCCCGGTTGAGCCAGTTTGGTGCGCAACCAGGAAGCTGATGAAGGCCCCCATTAGCATCATGCCTTCCAGGCCCAGGTTGAGGATGCCGGCCCGCTCTGTGACAAGCTCACCCAGCGCCGTTAGCAGCAGGGGGGTGGCGATCCGGATTGTTGCCGCCAGGATGTTCACGATAATGGCTACTTGAAGGAGTTCTTCAACGCTCATCCTTCGTCCACCCTCCTGACCCGGTACAGCACCAGGGCCTGCGACGCCAGCAGGAAGATCAGGATAATAGCCTGCACAGCCGAGATCAGGGCTGTCGGGACCTTGGTGATGATCTGCATCCGGATAGACCCGTTGATCAGGCCCCCGAAGAAAATGCTGGCGATAACGACGCCCACAGGGTTAAGCCCCCCCAGCATGGCGACGATAATGCCTGTAAAACCATAGCCGGTCGAAAGATCCATGCGCAGGCGGTGCTGGACGCCGAACAGTTCCGTCGCGCCGGCCAGCCCGGCCAGTGTGCCGCTAATCAGCATCGTCACGATCCAGATGCGGATCACGCTGATGCCCTTAAACCTCGACGCAACCGGATTGTCGCCAATGGCCCGGATCTCGTAGCCGAGCGGAGTCTTCTGGAACATGTACCAGACCACGAAGGCGGCGAGCAGGGCCAGCAGGAAGCCGATGCTAAGCCGGGAACCAGGCAGGATGATCGGCAGCCGGACATCCACCCCTACCTGCGGCGTCTGGCGGTAAACGCTGCCCGGTTCTTGCCAGACAGTGCTCAGGAGCAGCGACAGTAAGTAGGTGACGACGTAATTCAACATCACCGTGCTGATGATCTCATCGACGCGGAAGTATGCCTTGAGCAGGGCCGCCAGCAGCGCCCACAGCGCTCCTCCCAGGCAGCCGGCTGTTATAATGACGACCATGTGCAGCGGGGGCCAAAGCCCCGGCAGGCCGATATAGGCGAGATAGGCAGCGATGGCACCTGCGAAAAGCTGGCCCTCGGCGCCGATGTTCCACAGCTTGGCGCGGAACGCCACCGTCGCGGCCAGTGCAGTGAGCAGGATCGGTGTTGACTTGACCAGGGTCTCCAGGAATGAGCCGGGGTCGCCGAACCCCCCCTGAAACAGGCTAGCAAATGCGTCTTGAGCGCTGCCGCCCGCAATGGAGACCAGTACCCCGGAGATCAGCATGGCGGCCAGAAGCGCCACGACGGCTGCCAGGAGCTGAACCAGCGGCCTGACATCCTCTCGTTTCTCGATTCGGATGGTCCTGAGTGCGATCATGGTGTCTCTTCCGTGATACCCGCCATAAGCAGCCCTATCGTATCGACCCTGGCCTCTTCTGCCCGGAAAGTGCCCATGTTCTGGCCTTTGAACAGCACCATGATGCGATCTGAGAGGCTCAGTATCTCGTCCAGGTCCTCCGAGAACAGCAGGATGGCTGCTCCACTCCGGCGCATCTCTAGAAGCCGACAATGCACATATTCAATGACGCCTACATCCAGCCCCCGACTGGGCTGGTTGGCGAGTAGCACCCGGGGGATATGTTGCAGCTCTCTGGCTAGGATGACCTTCTGCAGGTTGCCGCCGGAGAGGTACTTGGTTTTCTGGTCGATGGACGGCGTGGCGATCTCGTAGCTTGCGACGCACGTCTGCGCGAATTCGCGCACATATCGCGCATTGATGTTGAGGCCGCGCCGATATGGGGGGAGTCGCTGGTTGCCGAGGATGAGGTTCTCAGCAACGGTGAAGTTAGGGATCAGGCCCATCCGGATGCGATCCTCCGGGATGTGGCTGATGCCTTTGGCTATGATCTGCTGGGGTGAGATGTTCGTGATGTCCTCACCATCCAGCAGCACCTGGCCGGCCTGTGCACGCCTCACGCCGACTAGAACCTCAAAAAGCTCACGCTGGCCGTTCCCGGCCACCCCGGCGAGGCCCAGAATCTCATGCTCATGGATGCAGAGATCGATCCCGTGCAGTGCCTCCTGCCCCATGTCATTGAGCGCCCGCAGCCCCCTGACCTCCAGCACCGGTCGGCCCAACTCGATGTTATCCCGCTCGATGCGGAAGACGACCTCGCGCCCGACCATCATACAGGCCAAGTCCTCTTTGGTCATGTCGCGGGTGTTGGCGGTGGCAACCAACTTCCCTCTGCGCAGCACGGTCACCCGGTCGGAGACCTGCATGACCTCTTTCAGCTTGTGCGTGATGAATATGATCGAGAGGCCCTGCTCCTTCATCTGGCGGAGCACGTTGAACAGCCGCTCCGACTCCTGCGGTGTGAGAACAGCCGTCGGCTCGTCCAGAATCAGTACCTGGCAGCCTACATACAGCGCTTTCAGGATTTCTACCCACTGCTGCTCACCGACCGAGAGCTGCCAGACCTTGGCCCCCAGGTTGAGATCAACGCCATACAGATCACACAGCTCCTTGATCTTGCGTTCGGCCTGGCTGAGGTTGGTCAGCACGCCAGCTGATTCCGTCCCGATGATGATGTTCTCCACCACGGTGAGCGGCTCGATCAGAACAAAATGCTGGTGCACCATCCCAATGCCGAGATCGATGGCATTGCTCGGTGAGGACAGCGTGACCGGTTGGCCGTTGAAGCGGATCTCGCCACCGTCAGGCTGGTAGTAGCCATACAGGCACTCGGCCAGCGTCGTCTTTCCAGCGCCGTTCTCGCCCAGCAGGCAGTGGATTTCGCCTTTCCGGAGGTCGAAGCAGATGCCGTCGTTTGCGACAACGTTCCCAAAACGTTTCGTCAGGTCAACCGTCTGGATGACCGGCGTCCCATCTGCGGCCTGTGAAGGCCCGGTATCAGGAGGGGTCACAGTTCGCCTCCCATGGGGGTGTGCCCTCAGGGTGCAGGCCTCTCTGAGGGCACACCGGGCAACTTCGTGATGGTGAATGAAGGGCTGGCTCCGAGTCCTGTCTCAGTCAGAGACAGGCGTCTCGGTGTTCAGCTCGACCACGAGCGTCCCGTCCAGGATCTGCTGTTCTGCCTGGGCCACCGCGTCTTTCAGTTCCTGGGGCACGATGCTCTCCAGGCCGTGATAGGGTGACAGGTTGCAGGCGCCCTCCGCCATCGAGAACCAGACCTGATCCATCGGGGCATCGTACGGTTCTCCGGTGGTCTTGTGGTTCCACCATTCATCGATGATGTAGCGGATGTGCGGCTCCCAGTGCATGATCGCGCTCGACAGGACGGAGTTTGGACCGGCAAAATTGTAGTCAATGTACTTGGCGTAGCAAATGATACCGTTTTCCTCACACGGCTCAAATGCCTCTGCCATCATGTACATTTGGTCTACTCCTGCGGCGATCTGAGCGTTGGCGGCTTCCAGCGCCTTGGGCGGATCGTACCAGCTTTCAATGAAGGTGACCTTGACCTTCACATCCGGGTTGACCGACCTCGCCCCGCTGATGAAGCCGTTTGCCACGTCGTTGACATCGTCTGCCGGGAAGGTGCCGACGATACCGATGGTGTCACTCTCGGTCAAAGAGCCAGCCAGTATCCCCTGCAGGTAGCCACATTCATGAATGTGCTGGTAGATCAGGTAGGAGTTCCCACCAAGCGGGCGGTTGCCGGAGCCGACGGTTACCCACAGTATCTCCGGGTACTCAACCATCAGCTTCTCGACCTGATCGGAGAAGGAGCTGTTTGCCCAGATGATGTCATACTGGCCGGTCTTGGCGTACTCCCGCATGATAACCTCGGCCTCGTCGCCCCATACGCCCTCGGTGTAATCCAGATCATGGATGGTTAGACCGTATGGCGCTTCCTCCTGAATGTTCTGGAACGACCCGACGAAAGAGGCATCCCAGGCGTTCTCGAGGCCAGCGGTCAGGATCGCGGCCACTCGGAGTTCAGTCGGCTCCTCAGCGGCGGGTTCTTCGGCAGCCGGTTCTTCAGCGGCTGGCTCCTCAGCAGCCGGTTCTTCAGCGGCGGGTTCTTCGGCAGCCGGTTCTTCAGCGGCTGGCTCCTCGGCAGCGGGTTCTTCAGTAGCCGGTGTAGCGCCGCCACATGCGGTCAGGATCAGGGCGAAAAGCAGGAGTATGCTCCCGAGCAAGAAGGCTCTCTTTCTTAGCATTTCTGCCTCCTAGTGCGTGTCTCTAAAGGGAAAAACGGCCGGTTTTCAACGTTGCATCTCTATGCGTCTTGTGCCTCCTCTCCCGGCGGAAAGCAGCCGCCGAACCTTCCGGGATAGCTGGTAAGGCTATCGCTGTCTGCGTGGAACGGGTGCTCTGGGCGAGCCAAGCGCCAGATTCACCCGACACCAGGACAGGACCACCCGCCAAGAGCAACGACGCAGGCAATTGGTATTACGTATCACCATATTACGACACTATGTCGCCGATCACAAGATACAGGCATCACTCATACGGATGACATTTGGCACTATTGCCAGATCATCCTCGGAGCCAGACAGGTTCACCGGCCCTTTCCTGCGCAGGTAGCAGGCGTTCAGCCCAGATATACAGTGCGCTGAACCTCCGCGCATACTATGAGCCGCCCCCCACGCACGACGTAGCGCCTCAGGGGCTGTAATTGCAGAGCTTCTTGAGCATTCTCAGCAGCGAGGAACACAAGGTCGGCTGGCGCCCCAACCCTCAGCCCGTATTCGTCGAGCCGGAGCGCGCGCGCTGCATGGGAGCGCGGCATGTCAAAAGCCGTTTGCACTTCGGCGGGGGTGGTCAGGTGGGCTGTGATCGAGGTCACCATAGCTACTTCCAACATATCCATACGGCCGTAAGGAAAGAAGATGTTCCGCACGTCATCCAGCCCACAGGAGACGTTGACGCCCGCCTGGAGCAGCTCCCTGACGCGCGTAATACCGCGCCGTACCGGCTGAGCATCGCCCCGACCCTGAAGGTATAAGTTGACCAGCGGGTTGGTAATGATGTTGATCCGAGCCTCGGCAACCCGGTCAATTACCCGTCGGGCGTAGTCGTCCTCCTGGGCGGCCAGCGAGCAGCAGTGACCTGCCGTCACGCGCCCTTGGTACCCTTCACGGATGGTCGCCTCGGCCAGCAGTTCAAGCGTACGCGAGTCCGGGTCGTCCGTCTCGTCGATGTGCATGTCCACGTCGGCATCGAACTCTTTGGCGATCCGGAAGCAGATGTCGATGTGTTGCTTGGCGTCCTCCATCGATGCCTCGGCATGAGGCATACCCCCGACCACGTCCGCCCCCTCTGACATGGCGGCACGCAGGTAGTCAATGCTGGCTGGATCGCGCACCAGCCCCAACTGCGGGAAGGCCACGTACTGGACATCGACCACGCCCCTGAATTTCTCTTTCGCCTCCAGGATGGGGTACATCAGCTTCAACCCTGAAACCGAGTCGATGTCTCCATGGCTTCGCATCCAGCCGGTCCCGTTGAGGAGCGCCTGTTCCAGGGCCAGGCAGGCCTTATCATACAGCTCCCGGTGTGACCGGCTCCCCTTGACGGAGGCGTTGATGGCGATAGCTTCTCCGAGCGTGCCGGACCGGTTGACCGGTTCGTGCAGGTAAGCACAATCGAGGTGGTGGTGCGGATCGATGAAGGGAGGGGAAGCCATCAGGCCGCTGGCGTCGTACTCGGCCCTGCCCTTCCCGGCAAAGGCTGGTTCGATGGCTACGATCCTGCCCGCGTGAACTGCGATATCGGTCGGGGTAGTGTTGTCTTCAAGATGGGCGTTGCGGAAGACCAAGTCCGGTTGCAGTTGTGTCATCGGCTTCCTCGGCGTGCGATCACGCTCAGCAGGTGTATGGTTGGTCAGTGAACGAGCGGCGTTCCCAACCAGTACCCCCAGCGTCAATGGCGGCTAACACGTTCTCGGCGGTCAGGGGGAGGCGGTTGACAGGCATGCCGATGGCATCTGCAACCGCGTTGGCAATCGCCGGTGCGACCGGCGTGACGGTCGATTCGCCGATGCCCTTGGCGCCGTAAGGGGCAAGCGGTTCCGGGATTTGGATAATCTCGACTTTCATATTGGGCACATCCCGAACCGTCGGGATGAGATAACTCTCCAGCGAGTTGTTGACCGTACGCCCCTCGCTGACGATCAGTTCCTCTATCAACGCGTAGCCGTAGCCCATCGCAGCTCCGCCCTCAATCTGCCCTCTGGCCCCTTCAGGGCTTATCACACGGCCTGCATCCTGCACAATGATCAGTTCCTCGACCTTGACCTCACCAGTCTCTATATCGACCAGAACCTTCGCTACCTGCGTGCCAAATGTAAAGACCTCTGGTGAGTACGGGTACCCGTCCTGGGGAAAATCCTGCGCGTACTCCATAGCATAGTACCCCTCGGCATGCAGCCGCCGCCCCTGGGCGAGGGCCTTCGCTGCCAGCTCAGGCACCGTTATGGAGAGCCTCTCGCCCTCAGCCCACAGGTATCCCTCTCTTACCGAGAGCGCCGTCTGCGGCAGCCCGGTCACGGCGGCCGCCGTCTCCAGCAGGGCCTCGCGGATCGGCCGGGCCGCGTCCAGAACCGCGTTACCCGACACAAACACCTGTCGGCTTGCAACGGCTGGCCCGGCGTCCGCCGTCTTTTCAGTATCCGGCGTCACAACCTTGACCGATGCCATCTCGACGCCCAGAGCCTCAGCCGCCACCTGTGCCAGCGCGGTGTGGATCCCCTGCCCCATATCGACGGCGGCGGTGCGCAAGATCACCGAGCCATCGGCGGCCATGTCCAACCCCGCCGCGGCATAGTCCGGCACGTTGCGTCCCAGGCCGACGCTGAAAATGATAGAGGCCATGCCCCAGCCACGCCGCAGGTGAGGGGCCGGGCAGCGCTCTTCCTGATGGCGCTCTCGCCAGCCCGACAGTTCGGCGGCCCGCTGAAGACTGGCTCGCGCGGCCCGCCCTTCCCGGACTCGCGCCCCGCTTGGCAGCACCGTCCCGCTGTCGAGGCTGTTCCGCAGCCGGATTTCAAGCGGGTCAAGGCCGATGGCCCGCGCCACCTCGTCTATATGACGCTCGCGGGCAAAGGCGGACTGGGGGATGCCAAACCCCCGCATTGCACCGCAGAGAGGGTTGTTGGTCCGGACGGTGTAAGCCTCAAGCCGGGCGTTCGGCACGACATAAGGGCCGCTGGCCGTCACGGCTGTGAAGGCCATGACCTCAGGTCCGGCTGTCACATACGGGCCTGTATCCCCTACCGCTTCGACGTGAAGGGCCGTCAGCAGGCCGTCCCGCGTGACGCCGCTCCGAATCCGTGTTGTCACCGGGTGCCGCTTGACGTGGGTACGGATCGACTCTTCTCTGGTGCGGATGATGCGTACCGGGCGGCCCGTCTTGTAGGCCAGCAACGCGGTGTGAATCTGCACATGCGCTTCGTCTTTGCCACCGAATGCCCCCCCGATAAAGGGCGTAATGACCCGTACCCGGTTCTCCGCCAGCCCCAGCGCACGGGCGATCTGCCGCCTGTCGCGGAAGGGTGACTGGCACGATGCATAGACCACCACTGTGCCGTCAGGCTCAACCAGCGCTACAGCGCCTTCTGGCTCCAGATAGGCGTGCTCGATATACTGCGTTGTGTAGGTACCCTCGACGATGATATCTGCCTGGGCAAAGCCTGCCTCAAGGTCTCCCCGCTCGATCACCACGTGATCGCATACATTCGCTTCCCCTGGCCAGACCTGAACGGCGTCGGGCTTCATGGCCTCGAGAGGATCAAAGACGCCAGGTAGCGGCTCATATTCCACTTCGATGGCCTCCAACGCTGCCTGAGCCGCCTCTTCGGTTTCGGCAGCAACGGCAGCCAGCGCATCACCTTGGTGACGCACAATGTCAACGGCCAGGAGCGGCTGATCCTCTACATATGAGTAGAGGAAGGTGTTTTTGCCCGGTATATCTTCGTAGGTCAGGACGGCCACCACACCGGGCAGCGATCTGGCCCTTTCCACCTCAAGCGCGAGAATCCGGGCGCTCGGATAAGCGGTATAGAGCAACTTGCCGACGAGCATCCCCGGAAAGCTCAGATCGGCGATATAGCGTGCTCGTCCCGTAACGATTTGTTCACCTCCTACCGGCGTGGTGTGGTGACCAACGACTCCCATCTCCTCCATCGGTCAGTCGGCCCCTTTCTCTTGAACAACAGCCAACTCGGCTGCGGCTGCCTGCACCGCCTTGATGATGTTTTGGTAGTTCGTGCAGCGGCACAGGTTGCCTTCAATTGCGGCGCGGATTTCCTCTGGCGTTGGTTCAGGGTTGTGTATGAGCAGCGCATAGCTCGACATCAGCATGCCTGCCGTGCAGAAGCCACACTGAAAGGCCCATTTTTCGATAAACTGCCGCTGGAGGGGATGCAGATCGCCGTTTTGCGCCAGCCCCTCAAGGGTGATGATCGCCGAGCCTTCAACCTGCCCAGCCAGCATCAGGCAGGCGTTGACGGCCAGCCCATCCACAATGACCACACAGGTGCCGCAGTCGCCCTGCCCGCAGCCCTCCTTGACGCTCAGCAGCCCTAGATCGTCACGCAGCAGGCGCAGCAGTGTCTTGCTTGGCTCCGCGCGGACAGTGCGCCGCTCCCCGTTCACGGTCAGGTTGATCTCGATCTCAGCCACAGCCCTCGCCTCCCCCTATCCTCTGCCACGCCGTGTTGAGCGCACGCCGGGTCAGAACCTCGACCATCCGTAGGCGATATCCGGCACTGGCTCGCACGTCTGAGATGGGTGAAGCGGCCCCCTGAGCCTCACGGGCGGCGTGGGCAATCAGGTTACCATCCAGCACCTGGCCCCCCAGCAGGGCCTCGGCTGTCATCGCCCGAAGGGGCGTCGGGGCGACTGAGCCAAGTGCGAGGCGGGCGGTGGCTACCCGCCCTGTCTCGTCGAGCGTCAGCCGGGCCGCTACACTCACGACGGAGATCGCCATAGCATTACGCCGGCCCATCTTCACAAAGACACCTGCCGTGCGCGGCGGGGGAATCGGAGCACGTATCTCGGTGAGAATCTCATCCGGTTCCAGTGCTGTCTGACGGTAGCCGAGGAAGAACTCTGCCAGCGGCATGCTGCGCTGGGACCCCAGCTTCGTCAAGACCACTTCAGCATCGTAGACGAGCAGGGCGGGCGCGGTGTCGGCGGCTGGTGAGGCGTTGACCAGGTTGCCGCCCAGCGTCCCCCGGTTGCGTGTGGGCAGCCCCCCGATTGAGCGGCAGGCAGCAGCCAGCGCTGGAAAGTGCTCCGTGATGAGGGGCGATTCGATAATCTGGGTATGCGTAAGGCCCGCCCCAAACACAACACAGCCGTCTTCGATCCGGATATCGTGCAGCGGCAGTCGCCGCAGGTCAATCAGCAGGGTCGGATGGGCAGCCCCCGCCCGCATCTGCACCACAAGGTCAGTGCCCCCCGCGATGACGCGCGCCTTGCCTGCTGCCTCGCTAAGCCGTGCGAGTGCCTCGTCCAGCGTGTCAGGGGCGCAGTAGTCAGGATGTCTCATGGGTGTGCTCCATGTGAGTTGAACGCGCAAGAGGCTGAGCGGGCCTCCCTCACCTGAGGGGCAGCCCCCAGCCAGCCGCTTCCTCTTTGACCCGGTCGTAGATTGCCTGCCACTCTGCGTTGGGGCGTAGCGTCAGCGGATCGTAGGCCTGAGAGAACGGCACGCCGACCGGCTTTGTGCCCAGCACCGGCTGATACTTGGCGACCGCCTGCTTCACAATTGCGTCGGCCTGCTCGCGGCTCATGCCCGCTGCGGCATGTGCCACCTCACCGTTGAAGCGCGCCTCCAGCCCTGTGCAGTGATTCTCGACCACGCCCACGGCAGAGCGCACGCCCAGCATACGCGAGGCCCCGCACGCCGATCCAACCGTTGCCATGCCCACACACTCATACAGCAGCGACTCGGTGCACGGCCCGCTGACCGGGGATGTCATGAACTCGGTCAGCAGGTGTGTGTTGCGGTTGAGCGCCGTGCAAGCGGCGCTGACTGCGCGCAGGATTTCCGGGTCAGTCGAGTTGAAGTTAAACGGGTGCGTTGGACACGACTCCACGCTGGCAGGCATGTAGACCATGTGCATGGCGATAAACCCGGCCACGATCAGCAGCGCCACGCCTTCCGCTGGCCCGGCTAGGCCGCCTAGAATCGGATTGTAGAAGCCCAGGATCACGCCGTTCTGCTGGATGCTGTGCGCAACCTTGTTCAGCAGTTCGTTGTTGGTCTTCATCTCCCCGATCATGGCGACAATGTGCACGTCTGTAGGCCTGAAGCCGCCCCGGCTGATTGCCGAGAGGTGCCCCACGTCGCTGATCGCAATCTCAACGCACATTCGCGACACCCCCGGGCGGCCAGCCCGGCGGGCAGCCTCGTTGCCCAGATGGGCCTCCTGCCAGGCCGCCACAATTGCAAGCGGGGATTTTGAGCGGATTTCCCGTCCCATGGTGGTGGAGAGGCATCCCGGCACAACTAGGTCGATGATGGGTTCCTGCCAGTAGGACTGCATGATTGGGACAAACTGGTCTTCCGTAAGCGGGCAGCCAATTGGTCCGCCGCTGATCTGGGGTGGGCGAGGGTCTTCGACCTGCCGGGTGCGGAATACGCGGGCGTCCGGCCCCTCGCCGATTGTGACCTCGGTGGGCGCCCATTGAAGCGCTGCTTCGACCTCGGCCCGGCTGAACGTCATGCGGCGGCGAGTGTTTGTGTTGTAGACCCCGCAGCCTAAGAAGAAATCCAGCCCGGCCTCGTAAAGACGGTCGAGCAAGCTGTCATCACGCTGGATGATATGCTCTCGGTTGAAACGGATGTCGTACCTGCGGAGTGCCTGCGCCACGCCGTTAGCGACGTAGTTCAGCTCAAACTCCTTCTCGTCCACAAGTGGGCCGCTGTACGCCCGGTCGATGACGTCCAGCAAACGGGTCATGTTTTGCATGTCGGTTCCTCACCTGGGTAGAAGGGTAGCCGGGTCTGTTTCCCGGCTGCCTGGGGCGGTTATTTCCTCTGCATCAGGGCCAGGGCCTGCCTCACGGCATCAGCCGCGTCTTCACCGTAGGCGTCCGCGCCAACCTGAGCAGCGTACTCGGCGGTGACCGGGCCACCGCCGATCAGAACCTTGAAGCGGGCTGCATCGGCGGGGTTCTCCCGGATCATGCTCACGGTATCGGACACGTAGGGCAGAGAGGTAGACATGAGCGATGACAGCGCGATGATGTCGGCGTTGGCCGCCCTGGCCCTTTCAATGAACTCGAATGCCTCAACGTTCACGCCGATGTCAAAGACTTCGAACCCATTTACTTCAAGCATCGTGGCAACGATGTTCTTGCCGATATCGTGGATGTCGCCGTAAACGGTGCCGATGACGATCCGGCCCGCCTTTTCAAGGGTAGCGCCGTCCTTCAGCGTGTCCGCGAGCGCCGCGTGGATTGCCTTCACCACCTCAGCAGCGCGCATCATGTCGGGCAGAAAAAGCTCCAGGCGGCTGAAACGGTCCCCGATGTCCTTCAGGCAAGGGGTGATGGCCTCAACAAAAATGTCTTTCAGGTTCACACCGGTGGAGATGAGGTGCTGCGCCTCGGCCACTCCGGCCTCTACGTCACCAATCTGGATGGCCTCAACCAGCTTGGCGTATGGTGTGGAGATGTTCATTGCGACGGCTCTCCTCTGGTAAGCTGCTGTCAGAAGGGGCATTCACTGTCGGGCGGCCTTCAAGGAGGGGCCACAGACACAGTCGGTTCACTCTCTAACCCGGTTCCGGTCAATGGGAGGAGTAGCGATGTCGGCGGATTAGCTCAAACCGCATCCGGTCTCCAAACAAGTACTCGGTTTCGTAAAGAACCGGTTCGCCCGCTGCGTTGAACCCCACCTCCTCAATGATCAAGACGGGTAGCAGTGGATCGACCGGCGGGGCTTGGTCATCGATCTGGATGTTCCGTGCAATCTCAGGCCGCACGACGGCCATATAGTCCTCGATGCGCTGCTTGCAGCACATCTGGAAGAACTCAAAAAGGGGTTCGGTTGCGCCGGGCTGGAGGATCTCTTCCCGCGTGAGGCGCCCCTCGAACACCCAGGTGGGGATCACATTGACCGTATAGATGAGCAGTTCGCCATCAGCCGTGAATGCCTTGGCGACCTCCAGCACCGGGGCGTCCGGGCTGAGCCTGAGCGCCTCTCTGACTTCAGGGGCAGGGAGCTTGATGTGTGCGCTGATGTGCTGGAAGCCAAACTCGAACCCGTGCCCCTCGATCAATTCGCGGTAGTCGATGACTTCGTTCAGCGGGTTGGAGACGCGGGTGAGCTGGCTGACAAACGTCCCCACCCCATGCCGGCGTTTGATCAGCCCATCTGCCGCCAGTTTGGACAAGGCAGCCCGGATCGTCGCCCGGCTAACCTCAAGTTCTTCGGCAAGCTCGCTTTCGGAGGGCAGCCGACTGTTGGGAGGGTAAAGGCCGCCCGAAATCCTGTCGAGGAGGATCTCGACAACCTGGTCCTCAAGGGGCGAGCTGCGCTTGGGGATACGCTTCTTCAACAGGAACCTGCCTGCGGGTGCTCAGGAAATCTTCGTGCGTCACCTGATGAACGCATGACCACAGTCGTCTGACGACTGTCGTTGCTAATCTTATAGTCGAATCCTTGGCTTATGTCAAGTGTGACACGTTGCCAACCGGCTTAATCGACAGCGGCGGGGATTCCGGAAGATATGTCTGCCTCGGTTGCGCTCGACCTCGGCCCAGTGTGAGCCGTCGTTCTCACCTCGCTGTCCCGGCTTCTAGCCTCCCGCTCAGGATGCCGTCGGCGCAGCGTCGACGCCGGGGATCTCGTAGCGGATCAGCTTGCTGCGGTAGCGAGCGGCGATCTCGCGGTTGTGAGCATCGCCTTCGGGCAGGTTCGAGCTGACCAGAACGGGCGGCACAAGACCCTGATCGGCCAGGTAAGCAATGGCCTGTGCGCTGATCGCCTCGACAATTGCCATCCCCAGAAGCGTGGACGTTGGCCCAATCTTGCCAGGCACATTGGGCAGGTCGAGGGTGGCATCTCCGCGCACCCCCTGCGTGTCGATGACAATATCGGCGACCTCGTACAGCTTCCTGCCGCTGGGGTGGCGCGAGGCGGTAAGTCTGGAGTGATCCAGGCAGGTGATAGCGACCACCGTCAAGCCACGCGCCTTGCCTTCCAGCGCGACATCTATCGGCAGGGGGTTGATGCCAGAGTTGGAGATGACCACGAGCGTGCCGCCTGGCTTCAGGTCGTAGCGCGCCAGCAGAATCGCCGCGTAGCCGGGTATCCGCTCGGCGTCACCCTCCATTGGATCGCGGATCGGCAGGGCGGGCGCCAGCCCACCGGCTCGCCAGTACGGCTCGCGGGCCACCAGCTCTGAATGGCCGCTGCCGAACAGAAAATATCCCCTGTCGTTGGCGATCGAGTCAGCTATCGCTCGCGCTGCTGCGTCAATAGCCGCGGCGGAACGATCCCGGATCTTCTCGATCTGACTGATGCATACGTTCAGGTAGCGTTCGATCAGGTTTTCCACTTTTCCCCTCTCTTCTGACCTGACTCTAGACCGAGCCGGGAGGATGGTAAGGTATCAGTTCAATAGTTGGCAGCAAACGCTCCACATCGGCGCGGCGGCAATCGGCGGTTCCTGGTGTCAGCATCACGGCACCGGCGGCAGCAAAGCCCAGCCGGAGACCCTCCTCCACCGGCCTCTGGCTGGAGAGCGCCCAGGCCAGCCCGGCCAGCACCGCGTCACCAGCCCCGGCGGCGCTGACAATCCTCACTTTGGGAGAAGGAATCCGGTAGACGCGGTCCGGAAGGACAGCCAGCGCGCCGCCCGCTCCCATTGTCACAATCACTGCTGCACCGCTCTGCTCGACCAGCCGGTGCGCGGCGTGATACGCCTCATCGATGGAATGGACGGCCTGGCCTGTAATTTCTTCAAGCTCGGCCCGGTTCGGCTTCACAAAATCCGGCTGCGCTTTGAGGCCTGCCAGGAGGCCGGGGCCGCTGGCGTCAAACACAACGGGTATGCCTTTCTGCCGGGCCATCCGGATGTATTCGGTATAGAGGTCCGGCTCCACACCGTCAGGCAGGCTCCCCCCCAAAACCACGCAGGTAGCCGTCTGGAGGGCGGCTCTGTACCACGCCGTTAGCTTGTGTACGTCCCCGGCATCGACCACCAGCGTATTGACGGTGATGGTGGACTGGCCGCTGCCGTCCTCAGCGACGATCAGGGTGTTGACGCGGGTCTCGCCCGCGACCCACACAAACTCCGGGCTGACGCCCCGCTGGCGCAGCATCTCGACCATCTGCTGCCCGGCAAGCCCGGCTGCGAAACCTGAAGCCCGGGATGGCACCCCAAGCTCACCCAGGATCCACGAGGCGTCTGCCGCCTTGCCTCCCATACCTATAACCGAGCGCGTGGCGCGAATGGTGCGGTTAAGGGCAAATGAAGGGACGAACAGCGTGCGGTCGATTGCCGTGTTCGGGTTGACGGTAACGATCATCTCCCCAGCTACCTGTGCGACGCCAGCTACTCGTCGTAGGTTTGGAGGGCTTTTTGGAGCGCCTCGGACAGATCAAGGGGCCAGCCGTCCAGCAGCGCCCGGCTGTGCAGGATACAGCGCGCATTCGTATCAATCCGTTCCGTCGCATCGAAGGCTGCATCTAGGTCTTTGCCCAGGACGAACAGACCATGCCAGGGCACGATCACCGCTGCCGCCTGCTTGCGGATGCGAGCTTCCTGCCCCCGCAGGGCCTCCGCAATGTATTCGGCCAGCGCGGCGCTGTGCGCGGGAGCGAAAGGGACCAGCTTGGTCTCGCCCAACTTCAACGTGCACTCCAAGACAGGGGGAATTGGCCTTCCGGCCACACAGAAGACCAGCACATTCCGCGCGTGGCTGTGGATCACGGCTCTGCCGTCGGGGAATTCGTTGAGCAGCTTATAGTGCACCTTTGATTCCCGGGAGATGTCGCCCTCGCCCGCCAGCTTGTTACCTTCCAGGTCGGTCACGAGTACTTGCTCGGGGCGGAGGTTCCAGCGGAACTTGCTCCCGCTGTAGCGGGGTGTGATGCAGATCAGGTCCCCCACCCGGGCGCTGATGTTGCCACCCGCCGCATCTGTCAGGCAGCGCTGGAACAGCAGCGCCCCAAGCTCGGCAATCAAGGCGCGTGTCTGGTCAACACTGGTGTTCATGGAAGTGTCTCCTGTTCAGGTAGCGGCCTTTGCAGCGCCGGGGGATTCATGGGGAGCCTCTCCCCTAGCCGCTGTCGGTCTCTGGGCTGCACGCAAGGATGTCGTCGAGGGCCGCATGGCACTCACTCAGGGATGAGAAAACCCTCACACCGTCCATCGCGATATCGTGCTCGATGTGGGGGCTGGGGATGAGCACACAGCGCATGCCTGACGCCAGCGCAGCCTGCGCCCCGGTCGGCGAGTCCTCGAAGGCCAGGCATTCACCGGGACGGAGGCCAAGCCCCCGTGCCGCTTGCTGGTACACGTCCGGCGCTGGTTTGGGCCGGGCGACGGCGTCTGCGCCAACAGCATAGGCGATGTATGGGGCCGCCCCGATCAGCTTGAGCACCTGGCTGACATAGTGGCTGGGGCTGTTTGAGGCCACACCCAGCCGGTACCCGCGCCTTTCCAGGTCTCGGAGCAGCGGCAGCAACCCCGCTTCTGGCGCTCCCTTCTGACCGATTAGCTCGAGGACGTGCTCCCAGAATCCGGTCTCGGATGCCTCCGGCGGAAGCTCGACCCCGGTCATCTCGGCAATGAGCTGCTGCGTTCGCTGATGGGATGTCCCGATCAAGTGCTGATACTGTTCTTTCGTCAAGGAGGTAGCGTAAGGCTCTAAGCAGCGCTGCCAGGCTTCTAACGCCAGCGATTCGCTGTCTATCATAAGCCCATCGAGGTCGAAGATGACGCCTCTTATCACACCGGGGACCCTTTCCTGCTGCGAAGGAGAGAGGGATTTAAAAGCATGTGGTGCCTTGGCGGCCAAGCCCAGAGCAAGCTTCCGGCTGTGAGCGGCTGCTGTTCTCAGCACCCGCGGGGCCGTTCTCCCGCGGGGCGCCAGTGCCTTGCGGCGACTCCCTTGACAATGAAATCGGATTCGTGATAAGCTGGGTTCAACTGGTATATACCATTCTATACCACCTTGACCGGATGGGTCAAGAACTCAGCAGTGAGATACCGTTGCCTGAAGCTTAAGCACTGTTCCTGGTATTCTTGCTGAGCCGAGAGCCGGTCGGGGGTTGGGCCTCATGTGCTTGTACCTATTCCCAGGTCAACATCACCAGCATAGGATGACACCTTAAGGTTCCTGGTAAGTTAATCGCGGCGATATTTCCACTCACAGTCAAGCTCAGTCAAGGTCCTACCGGCCCAACACGGAGCGTCCGATGCTCTCCAAGCAGGACATTGCCTTCACGATCAAGCCGCTTGACGAGTCGCACGCTGCGGCCTGTTCTGTGCTTGAAGCCCGGGCGTTTAACGAGCTGCGCCGGGCCTGGGGTCAGCCCGAACAACCCCCCAGACGGCAGGACTGGCTTGCCTACCAGGCTCGCTGTTATCCGGACTGGGGGTTTGTGGCCTTGTCAGATGGCGAAGTCATCGGTTTCAGCATGTGCCATATTTGGGGGGCGCTGGGATGGGTCGGGCCGGTCGCCGTCGAGCCAGCCTGGCAGGGATACGGGCTTGGGCAGGCGCTCAACAAGGCTGTCCTTGACGTCATGCTAGGGAGGGGGTGCCGCACCATCAGCCTGGAAACATGGCCGCACAGGCTGCACAACATCGCTTTCTACATCAAGACCGGATTCTTCCCTGGCCCCTTGACACTGGTGTTGCAGCGGGAGATCGAGGGCGAGGCGGATCACTTCTCTGGCTGGGAGCTGTCAGGTGTGGCTGATGTGGCCCCCGTGCTGGCCCGCCTTGCCGCGCTTACAGACACGGTCATGCCCGGCCTCGATTACACTCCCCTGATTCGCGCGACGCTGGACCTTCGGCTAGGCAACGTCTATGTGTGGGGAAGCCGGACTGAGCCGGAGGCAATGGCAATCCTTCACGATGAGCCGCACGGGGAAGGCCCACCCCCGCTCTATGTGAACCTTGAGGTGCTCGTTATCCGGGCTGGCAGGGAGGGCCTTCTAGAGCATCTGATGTCCGAATTGGAGGGGCTGGCTGCCTCTATGGGACGTCATGCATTGCGTGTCTCACTGAGCAGCGTCCACCGGAGGGGTGTTGAGGGCTATATCAGGCGTGGGTATCATCTGATCAAGACACGCCTGCGCATGTACTACAGGCAGCATCCCGTTCCGCCAGAGCGCGTCGACTATCTGAGCTATGTGGTTTAGTAAGGATAGGGAACCGTGACACGCTACGCAATTGGCGTTGACATAGGGGGGACCAACGTTAAGCTGGCTGTGGTGGACGAAGCAGGCACCATTCACCTGCATGATACCTTCCCGACTCCTCAAGATGCAACGCCAGAGCCGTTGGTCAGCCGGATCATCCAGAACGTGGCTGCCTTCAGAGACCGGGCGGATGCGGGGGGGTATCAGGTCGAGGGCATAGCGTTTACCATTCCCCATTTCTGCGAAGGACCAGACTGGACCCAGCTCCAGACCAACAATATGCCCGCCCTGGAGGGCTTCCCGCTGCGCCCCCCTCTGCGTGAGGCTTTCGGCGACTCGATTGCCATCATCAATGATCTCAGCGCGACGGGCATCGCAGAGCACATGTTTGGCAAGGGACGCGACGCTGAGCGGATGTTGCTCATGGCGATTGGCACGGGCATTGCCACCAGCGTTGTCACCCAGGACGGGCTGGTACAGTATAGCTGGGGTACTACTGGTGACACCGGGATGATGATTGTCGATCCTCATGGGCTGTCCGATTGCACGTGCGGCGGCCGGGGCTGCCTTGAGTCGGTTGCAGGGGGATGGGCCATCCGTAAACGGGCGCTCCGCGAGGTTGAGCGCGGCCAGCGCACCATGCTGGCGGATATCCTGCGGGAGAAGGGTGACCTGGAAGCGGTCGATGTGGCCGAGGCAGCCCGGGCTGGGGATGTGGTGGCAGCGGGCATCTGGGAACAGGTCGGTTTTTTCATCGGCGTGGCGCTGACTTCTTATCTTCACATCTTTGCCCCTACGCTGATTGTCCTGGCTGGCGGCATTGCCCAGGCGGGCAATCTGCTGACCGATCCCATTCGCCGGACCATGAACCGGTTAGCCAGTCCCTGGTATCTGGGTCGGCTAACTGGAATCGAGATATCGGAACTGGGTAAGAGCGGCGGAGCCATCGGGGGAGCGAGCTTGATCTTGTACCCCGGCCGTTATCTGCGGCAGAACACCTGAGCATTTCGCCGCCTGGTTGGAAAGGCCAATTGTCCGGTCATACAGAAAGGAGGCCCAGACGAGAGCACTTTTGAGTATCCGTCCGACCGATCAATGGTTCGCAGTTTGCCCACTCAGGAGGGACATACAACCATGAAGAGGAGAATAGGGCTTGTACTGCTCGGCCTGCTGATCCTTGCACTTGTGCTGGCCGCCTGTCAGCCTGCAACCCCGGCGCCAACGGAGGAGCCGGAAGAGGCTGAGGCTACCGAGGAGGCTGTGACTGAAGAGGCGACCGAAGAAGCGACCGAGGAAGCCACTGAAGCAGCTACCGAGGAAGTCACGGAGGAGCCAGCGGCGGAAGAACCAATGAAGATCGCGTTCTTTGTGCCCTGGACCGAAGATGACTGGTACGTAGCCGCCATCGAAGGTGCCAAGCAGCGAGCTGAGGAACTGGGCGTCCAGCTCGATGTCTACGATGCTGGTTACGAGGTCGAGACCCAGGTGCAGCAGTTCGACACAGCGATGGCCTCCAACCCGGATGCCATTGTTCTGAGTTCGGTCGATGTGCTGGCGATGGTTCCCAGTGTGGAGCGTGCCAAGGATGCAGGCATCGTCGTGGTGGACTACGACCGCCCGCTGTGGGAGACCGAGAAACTGGACGCGCTGCTGATCTTGGACACTCCAGGCCTCGGCAGGACCGGTGGGGAGGCCATTGTTGAATATCTGACCGAGAAATACGGTGAGCCTAGGGGCAAGGTCATCCGCGCCTATGGCGACCTGGCCGACACCTGGGTGACGGACATCAGCGAGGGCTGGGACCCCGTGTTCGAGCAATACCCGGACATCGAGGTTCTGTCGGCGATGAGCGGCCCCTGGGAGCCTGAGCAAGCAGCCGCCAATGTCGAGCAACTGCTGGTCACCAACCCGGATGTGGATGCCATTTTCGTGGATAGCGACTGGCTGTCCTCCGGCATTGTCGCCTACCTGGAGAGGGAAGGCTACGGCAAGGTGGGTGAGGACAACCATATCTACTTTGTTGGCGTGGGTGGTATGCCTCAGGCGCTTGACTACATCCGCGAGGGCTGGGTTGACTTCACCATCAACACGCCGATAGTCGATTTCGCTGGAGTCGCTGTCGAGGTGGCCTACATGCTGGCCAAGGGAGAAGAGCTGCCTGACGAGTGGGTGGAGGAAGGTGCGCCCTGGTCGCCAGCCAAGATCTACCCCACGCCCATGTACGGCCATCCGGAGCTTGGCTTCCCCAGCGAGGAGAAACCCTATCGAGGCCCCGTCCTCAACATGATGAACGTTCCCGTTGGCCCGGAGGAGGTGGATGACCCCACTCTGTGGGGGAATCTGATCGTTGCCAAAGAGGAGTGAGGCGGCCTCGTGAGCTGCAAATAGCGACATAGTGAGGCAGGCTGCTGGCATCCTCATGAGGTGCCAGCAGCCCGCCTATCCAATTCAGGGATAATAGAGGGAAGGCCCATGAGCGTGGAAGTGCAAGCGCAAGCCCCTTTAACGGGCCGGTTGCGGGCTTTGTGGCAGCGCCCCGAGGTTCGCGATACCGTTCTCGACAATCTGATCTGGGTGATCTTGCTGATCGCCATGATCGGTTTCTCGTTCATCCCCGGTTACCTCCAACCAGCCGTGCTGATCAACATCCTGCTGCACTCGACATTCCTGGCTATCCTGGTTATCGGCGAGACGTTGTGCCTGTTGACAGGCAACTTTGACCTGTCAATCGAGTCGGTGCTGGCCTTCACCGCGATGTTCGCAGCGGTTCTGATGGGAACACGCCCCCCAACGCCGGGTTGGGGGATCAGCCCCTTCATTGCTCTACCGGCTATGTTGCTGGTTGGCACGTTGATCGGGACCTTCAACGGTTTCTGCGTCGCCAGGCTCAAGATTAACCCGTTCATTGTCACGCTGGCAACGCTAATCGTGTTCCGGGGCCTGACCATCATCTTCACCAAAAGCACGGCGGTCATCCGTTTCCCCCGGATGTATAACGCGGTCGCCGTCATCAAGCTGGGGCCGATTCCTTTGCTGGTCCTAATCACAATGGCTCTGTACGTCTTCTTCCACTTCATCACGAGCCGGACGCTGTTTGGGCGCCGCCTGTATGCGGTAGGGGGCAATCGCGACGTTGCTTTTGCCTTCGGGTTAAAACCGGATCAGGTCGTGATGGCAGCGTTCGCGCTCAGCGGTTTCCTGGCAGCGATAGCAGGCTGGTTCCTCTCAGCGCGGCTTGACGCGGCGCTGCCCGGTATGGCCGAGGGGATGGCTTTCGATGTAATGGCTGCTGCCGTGATTGGAGGCGTGAGCCTGAAGGGCGGCAAAGGCTCGCTGGTCGGGGCATTGGGTGGGGTGCTGCTGCTGGGCGCCATCAATGCGGCTCTGACCGTGGCCGTTGTGTCGCCTTACTGGTATCGCATCGTGCGCGGCCTGGTGATCGGCCTGGCAGTCGGGTTGGACACGCTCAAAGAGCGTCTGCGGCAATAACTGGGGGGACAGACATGGATGACAAGCAACCTCTACTGGAGATGCGAGGGATCAACAAGAGCTTCGGGGCTGTCCAGGCGCTCCAGAACGTCGATTTCAGGGTGAACTATGGCGAGATGGTAGGCTTGGTGGGCGATAATGGCGCGGGCAAGTCCACGCTGGTGAAGATCATCTCTGGCGTCGAACATCCCGACTCGGGGGAGATCCTGTTTGAAGGCCAGCCGGTCACGATCAACAATCCCGATGTCGCCAGGGAGATGGGCATCGAGACGCTTTATCAGGACTTAGCGCTGATCAACAACCTGGATGTGGTTTCCAACCTGTTCCTGGGCCGCGAAGAGGTCGATAGCTACCTGTTTGGGCTGATCAAGGTGCTCAAGAATCGCCAGATGGAGCACGACACAATCGAGCTGCTGGAACGACTCAAGATCAACCTGGGTTCGGTCCGCGAGAAAGTCGAGGTTCTGTCGGGCGGGCAGCGGCAGGCAATTGCGCTCAGCCGGGCGGTGGGCTGGGGCAAGAAGCTGGTGCTGCTGGACGAGCCGACCGCCGCGCTGGGCGTGCGCGAGGCACAGCAGGCGCTGGAGCTTATCCGGCGGCTGAAGGAGCAGAACGTCGCTGGGGTGCTGATCTCGCACAACCTGGAGCATGTCTTTTCAGTCGTTGACCGCGTGGTCGTACTGCGGCGCGGCGCCATCCAGGGCGAGCGCCAGATTCGGGACGTGGTTGGCGATGAGATTGTCTCTATGATCACGGGTGTCAGTGAGCTTAAAGCTCTAGAGTTTGGTTCCGTAGACCGGCCCGATTGAGCAACAAATGGCTCTCCCCTGTTCACGCGATAAGGTTTAGATATGTCAAACTATCACATGATCGAGTACATCCACGAAAGCCCGGCGGCCCTCCGGCGCACGCTAAGTGAGAACGAGGCGGCTGTCCAGTCCGTTGTTGACCAGGTCAGGAGGGATAAGCTGGAGCGTGTCGTCGTGGTGGGTATTGGCAGTTCGTACACGGCTGCCATGATCGCCGCGCCGGCGTTCCGCTATCACTGCGGGTTGCCTGTGCACATCCTGCCTGCTACCGAACTCTGGCATTACAACAAGCGGCTGGTGGACAAGCGGACGCTGGCCGTCGTGGTTTCACGCTCAGGTGAGCGCGGCTGGGTGGTGGATGCGCTCAAGGATTCAATTGGGCGCGGGGCCTTTGGCATCGCTATGACCGGTGTCGCCGATAGCCTGCTAGCCCAGAATGCCCGACAGGTGCTGCTCACCCAGGAAGGGCCGGAGATCACGTTCCCCAAAACGAAGAGCGTCATTTCATGCGCCGGGCTGCTTATGCGGCTTGCGCTGGCACTCGCGTCTCCTGAGGACAACGAGGCTGCCGGGCGGTTGGAAGCCTTGCTCGCGTCCCCGGACGGCATCGCGCGGGTGATCGACTCACTGGAGCCGTCCGTTCGCGATCTGATGCCCAGGATTAGAGACCAGGAGCCGGTTGTCGTCGTAGGCTCCGGTAGCAACTACGGCGTGGCCTTGGAAATGGCCGTCAAGCTCCAGGAAACCGCCTGTGTCGCCACGCAGTGCGACGATACAGGCAACCTATTGCATGGGCCATTGGGGGCCATGACGGACAGGTGGCTGCTGATTTCACAGGTCACGGCCTATGACTTTGCCTTTAACAAACAGCTGCTTGAAGTCGCAGGCGAGTTTGGCGCTCGCCGTCTCTGCATCGTTGAGCCTGGGCTTGAGCTGGACGGCCTCACCGACGAGACGCTGACACTGCCTGACCGCGTTGATCCGCTCCTCGCGGGCCTTATGTATCTTCCGGTGCTCCAGATGCTGACCTACTACTGGGCGCTCGCCAGAGACCTGAACCCTGATGCCCCGGCAGCCATGCGCGCTATTCTGGATGCGATCCTGCCGGAGGGCCGTGAGGAGCCTGAGCTTAGACAGTAAGCAGGGAGGGAGACGTGAAGCCCCGTCTTGATGATCTGGGACTCAAAGGCGGCCTGATCGTCTCGTGCCAGGCGGCGCCCGGCACGCCGCTGCATGGCTCGGCGTACATGGCGGCCATGGCGCGGGCAGCCGAAATGGCGGGCGCGGTCGGAATCCGAGCGGATGGCCCGCTGGATATTGCCGCTATCAAGGCGCAGGTTAAGCTGCCCGTCATTGGCATCTATAAGATTCGCCTTCCCGTGCAGCACCCGCGCGTCTATATCACGCCTCTCTTTGAGGCGGCGGCTGAAATTGCCCGGCTGGGAGTGGAAATCATTGCCCTCCATGTCCTGCCCGAATATGACAGGGACGTACCAGCACTGAAGGAGCGCATTCGCCGCATCAGGGAGGAGCTGGATGTCCTGGTGATGGGTGATATTGCCACCCTGTCGGATGCCGAGTTTGCTGTAGAACAGGGTGTCGATCTGGTCGCCACTACCTCAGCCCGCTACGCCTATCCTGACGAGAAGATACCGGGGCCTGCCATTGATTTGGTGCATGAGATCTCCACCAAGCTTGGCGTGCCCGTGATTGCCGAAGGGCACTATAAGACGCCTGAACAGTGCCGGGCTGCCCTCGAGGCAGGCGCCCATGCGGTCGTCGTTGGTACCGCCCTGACCGCGCCAGAGGTTGTCATGGCGGAGTTCGTGCAGGCTATGGCACAGGCTGGGCCAAAGCAGTGACACTCACAACTGGATCGGCCGCTGTGGAAGTCCGACCGTTTGATGACACCATGCTGGACTCGCTGGTGGCACTCCTCAATGAGGCCATCACCGGTCGGCGTTGCGCGGCAGCAGTCGAAGCCGAGGAGTTCAGGCAGCGGGTTCTTTCGCACCCCGGCTTTGACCCGGCGGGGCTGCTGGTCATTCCCGGCTCGGATGGGCGGCTGGTGGGGGCGGTGCACGCTGTCCGGCCCCCTACCCACATGCCCCGCTATGCGCGTCTGGCGGGCCAGGGGTACATTTTCGGGCCTTACGTGCGCGGGGACGCGCGGGGTCAGGGGTTGGGGCGCGCACTGCTGGCCGAAGCCGAGAGTTATCTCTCGGCATCATGCGAGACGATCTTCATTCACGGGCTGCGCTCGCCGTTCTATCACACCCAGGAGGGGCCTCGTCAGCCCTACTGCGGGTCAACCGAGGTTATTGGCCTTACCATCGACGACGTTGCACTCCTAGAGTTTCTGGAGAGGGCCGGTTACCGTCCCGTGAAGGAGCGGGAGGTGTCAATGGTCGCGCTGCTCCGCCCGCTCAATCCGCCCGCCCGTGTGCCGGAGGGCGTGACCCTGGTGAGGGTGACCGCTGAAAACCCCTGGCGGGGGCCGGTCGCCTGGGTGCCCGATGCGGTGGCAGGCTACGGGTACGAGCAGTTCAGCCCTATGGCTCGCTATGATTCCCTGGCGGTTACGCGAGGGGCCACCATGCTGGGCCACTGCCAGTGGTACCCCATGCGGTGGCCAGGGCGTGCCGTACTCTTTGACCTACGCCTCGACCCCTCGCTGAGAGGGCTTGGTCTAGGGTCCCTGTTGTTGGACGGGGCCTTAGCGGCCATGGCCGAGGCTGGCTATCGTGAAGTGGAGTTGCATACCAGTCCACAGCGGAATGAGATCGCCTACATGATGTACCGGGTGCGCGGGTTTAGAGAAGTGGCTGAGTGGATCATCTTAGAGAAGTCGCTGAAATGATGGCTGTAGTCAGCAGTGGGCATAAATGAGTATAGATCGGGATAACGCGACGCCGCTCTACCGGCAGCTCAAGGCGGTGCTCCTGGAGAAGATCATGTCTGGAGAGTATCCCGCCGATTCGCGCCTCCCCTCCGAGCGTGAGCTGTGCCGTCAATACCATATGAGCCGCATGACGGTGCGCAATGCCCTGAGCGAACTTTTGCAGGAGGGGTGGATCTATACCCGGCAGGGAAAGGGTACGTTTGTGGGCTGCCCCAAGCTGAGCCAGGGCTTGGTGATCATGGGCTTCACCGAGCGCATGGAGATGCTTGGGATCAAACCCAGCTCGATCCTCGTTGACCAGCATATACAGGAAGCTTATGGCGACGTGGCCAGCCGCCTCAACCTGCCATCTGGTTCTCCCGTGATGTTCCTGAAGCGCGTTCGCCTGGCCGATGGCGTGCCGATCCTGCTGGAAGAAGCCTACATCTCTCTGGCGGTAGCACCCCGCGTGGTTGAGTTCGATTTCAGCACCCATTCGCTCTATGATGTGTTCCGCAACTATTGCAATATCACCCTGGTACGGGCCGAGCAAACTCTTGAGGCCGTGCTGGCCCGCCGTGAAGACGCCGAACTGCTGAGAATAGACCTGCCAGCCGCCCTCATGTTAAGAAACAGGGTGACTTACTCCTCGAAAGGGGAGGCGGTTGAGTACGTTTGGGGTCGCTACCGGGGAGATCGTTACAAGTTCGACATCACGCTCTACAGAAGTCCCGGCGGTTAGGTGAGACCCTACCGGGCTTCGCACCTAGCTTCCTGCTTAGCTTCTGGGCTTACACACCCATCACATGTGCTGACAAAAAGGGAACGGCAGGCTGGAGGATGACGCTCAAAGCGGGCGCAGCTCGCGCCAAGATCACGCCTGACGCTGGCATCCCGATGGCCGGTTACGCGGCACGCCGGGCGGCAGCGACAGGCGCGCACGATGACCTGTACGCGCGGGCGCTGGTCCTTTCGAGCGAGGGGTTGACGGCTGCCCTGCTTGTTCTCGACGTTTTGCTGCTGGGCCGGGACTTCGTTGAGATGGTGCGCCGGGATATTGCCAAGGCCACCGGGATACCCGGCCAGAATGTCATCGTAGCGGGCACGCACACCCACTCAGGCCCGGCGGGGCTGGTCGATCCCGATGTTCATGGGGGGGCGCTGGCGCGCTACCAGCCGTTCCTGGGCTTCCATGATCCAGAATTGTGCCGCGCCCTGAGACAGCAGTCGGTTCAGGCGGTCGGAGAAGCCCTGCAAGATCGGCGAACCGTTCATGTGGCCGTCGGTTCTGCGAGCGCGCCTGGCGTCGCGGGCAACCGAAGGTGTGCGGATGGTCCGGTCGATCAGGAGGTCATGGTTATCCGGCTTGATGATGGGCAGGGGCAGAGGCGCGCACTGATCTTCAGCCAGGGCTGCCACCCGACGGTGCTGGGGCCGAATAACTCCCAATTCTCAGGCGACCTGATCGGTCTGGCTTGTCAGTGCCTGGAAGCCCGATATGAGGGCTTGGTGGCGATAGGCTTGACTGGCGCCGCCGGTGATGTCAGCACCCGCCGCACCCGCCGCGCCTCCACCTTTGAGGAAGCCGAGCGCCTCTCAGGCCTCCTGGCCGGGGCCGTCGAGCGAGCTGCTGCTGAGCCGGTGGCCGTCGCGGATAACGGGCTGCGGTTGAATAGCGGCGTGCTCTATGTCCATCAACGCCCGCTGCCCCGGCCTGAAGAACTGGAGAAACGGCTGGCAGCGGCGCAGCAGGCCCTGGAGCAGACCTGCCGGGAGGGGCGCTCGCCGCTTGAGATTCGTCTTGCCGAAACCGCCGTCGAGGGCGCTGAGTTCCTGTTGAACGCCGCGCGGCAGCGGTCCTCCCCTGCCAAGCTGCCCGTCGAGATCGACTGCCTTGAGATCGGCTCGGCGGTGCTGCTGGCGTTCCCGGTCGAGCTATTTGCCGAGTCAGGGTTGCTGCTCAGGGAGCGCTGCGGAAGGGACCGCACACTGGTTGCCTGCTACGCCAATGGCTATCTTGGATACGCCCCGCCGCGTGCCGAGTATGTCAAGGGCGGCTACGAGGCAGATATGGCCGTCCTGGCCGAAGGTGCCGCAGAAGAGATGCTGGCCTTTGCATGGCGGCTGTGCCAGGCAGCGGGTTGAGCGCGGTAGCCATACCGGCGACCGGCCGGTGGGCCGGGCACTCTTCTAGGCATCCTTCTTGGTGTCCTTCTTGGTCCCCATTCTGCCCCACATTTTTCGGTAGCTAGGTCTCACCTTGCGCGGATTGGCCCCTTTAAGCACTTCCAGCGCGTGGCTGACCAGCTCCTGCTCATCGACAACCTTCTGGATCGCCCTGGCCGACTTTGGGACTGGAAGCAGCGCAATCTGGCTGGCGATCAGCGGGAATGGCGCTGCATTGACCGCTTCCTGCCAGGGGATGGTGATTGTCTCCCGGATCTTCTTGATCGAGCTTTTGCGGTTCAGGTTCGGGTGCAGGTGAATCTGCCGCGCGACCGAGACAACCATGTACTGATAAATGCGGATGAGCGTTGTCCAGGAAGCCAGCATCACAAAACCGTAGGCCAGCACAATCAGGTTAATGGAAAGGCTGTTGGCCTCGTAGAAGTGCAGGATTCGGACACCAACAGGGCCGAGAACGCTCTCGACGATGCCGCGCACCATTATGGAAGCCCACTCCACCCATCAAACTACGGAGTGGGGCGTCTGTGGCACGCCCCACTCCCCATTTGGAATACTCTCTGAGCGGCTCCAGTGCTTGATCAGTCGCCGCTTGCTGCCGTAGGCTCTTCGGGCACGGTTGCGCCGGCGGCCTTCTCCCAGGACTTCTGGTTGCGCAGATACAGGAAGATCAGCACGGCCAGGAGGGCCAGCATGATGGCCGGGCCGCCCCAGCTCAGGAACCTACCCAGAGTCATGAAGGCCCACGGGATCCAGATGAACCCGTCCGCGATGCTCGTGATCAGCACCGCCTCCTCTGGCACATCGAAGTCGGCAGCGACGGCTGCATCGGTCATCAGCGGAGCCAGGCCGTTCGCCACGTAGAAGCCGATGATCAGCGCGATGGTGCCAATAATGACGATACGCACCACGTTGCCGCGCGTCAGTGGCGCGAACATCGCGACCACAAACGGAATCACCGCCAGATCGGCGAACAGCAGCACGCGGTTGCCCGGCAGGATCACCGAGAGCAGGATGGCAATCGGGACCAAGATCAGCGAGCTGGAGATGGCCGCCGGGTGGCCGATCAGGATCGCAGAGTCCAGGCCAATGTAGACCTCACGGCCAGCAGCACGCTTCTGCATGAACTCGCGGGCAGCCTCGGAGATCGGGATCAGACCCTCCATCAGGATTTGCACCATGCGCGGCAGCAGCACCATCACCGCCGCCAGGTTGACGCCCAGCTTGAGGACGTTGGCTAAGAAAGCCTGCCAGCCCTCTGCGCCGATGGTGGGGATGAAGCCGATAAGGCCCAGGATAATGCCGATGACCAATCCCAGAATCATGGGGTCACCGAACGTTGGGCCAAACGACCTCTGGATGGCATCCGGGTCAGCTTCCACATCACGCAGGCCGGGGATGCGGTCGATCAGCCAGTTGACGGGGATGGCAAGCGGCACGTAGGCCGTTGAGGTGCCGTGCGGGATGGAGATGCCGGGCAGGTTGTAGAACTCCTGCACGGCGGGCGCCGTCCAGTCGGCAAAGAAGAGCATCAGCGCCGCCGCTACCGCGGCCGTGACAAGGCCTAGCGGCAGGTTGCCCGTAGCTGCCACAACCAGCGACCCGGCAAAGGCAAAGTGCCAGAAGTTCCAAACGTCCACGTTGAGCGTCCGGGTCAGCCGCAGCAGGAGCATGACGATGTTGACACCCAGCGCGATGGGGATCACCCACAGGCCTACTGAGGAGCCGAAGGCGATCGCCGCTGCGGACGGCCAGCCGACATCGACAATGTCGCGTTTGATGCCCGTGTTCTCGACGATGGCCTGCGAGACATCGGTCAGCGCGCCCCACATCAGGCCGATGACAAGGTTAATGCCGACGAAGGCCACACCGATGATCACGGCCGAGCGGAACGCACGTCCGACCTTTGCGCCCAGCGCGATAGCGAAGAGGAAGATAAAGATGGGGAGCAGTACGAATGAGCCGAGCGCGTTGATAAAACTTTGAAGCCCTTCTAGGAACGCTGCCATAGATGTTACCTCCTTAAAGAGCCAGTTGAATGAATGACTACGAGACTTGCATAACGTTCCTGATTAGAGTCGCGGCGAATAGGTGTGCAGTCGGTCTTTACTCCTTTCCCTGCGCACGTCTCTACATAGAGGAACACACCTACCCCGTTTTGGATGCGCACAAGCGGCTGTAATCTACTGTGGGAGCTGGTTCTCAGTCCTTGAGAGCGTCGATGATCTGCTGGAGCACCTGATCTTTGCCAATGCCCGTCAAGAAGGCCAGCCCCTGGATGACCGGTATGCCGAGGTCCTTAGAGACGGGTGTGGTGGTGACAATCAGGTCAGCTTCTCGTGCCATCGTGGGCACTTCCGCTGCTTTGCACTGGCGCGTGATCACCTTGATCCCCGCTTCCCGGGCAGCCTCCTCGATGGCCTTGGCAACGACGGTAGAGGTGGCGATAGCCGTCCCACAGGCCACCAGAACAACCTTTTGCTTCATTCGCTTTTCTCCTCTTGCTACAAAACGATCAGGACAAGCACGCCCCGGCCAAGGTGTTTCTTCGAAGGTCATTGTGGAATGACTTTCGGGGAAACCTCATTGAGCCTGTTCTCGCGGCGTTTCTACTTCTTCCAGTATAGCAAAGACCTGCTGCTCGCTGGTTGCCGTCATTAACCGCTCGATCACATCGGGGCGCTGTAAGACCCCCGCGACCTGCTGGAGCATTTCGATCTGGGATTTCGGCTGATCTAGCGCCAGCATGATGACCAGTTGCACCGGAACCTCCACGCCTGTCTCAACCATGTGGTGGAAGATCACCGGCTGCTTAAGCGTGGCCAGCGCCAATGCTGGCCGGTTGACATACTCGATATCGACGTGCGGGATGGCAGCATTCACGTGGCCGCCCAGTGGCAGACCGGTCGGCATGTCTGCTTCGCGTCTCAACGTCGCTTCAACAAAATCGTCTTTGACGCATCCAAGTTGATGCAGTTTAGCACCCAGCGCCCTGATCACGTCTTCGGATGAGTGGGCTTCTAACTGCAGGATGATGGCTTCTGGCTGGAGATACTCGGACATTCTCATCTTAATGCCGGTCCTTTGGGAGCGGGAAAGGGTATATAGAAGCGTGCCACCAGCAGCCAAGGAACTGGATTCGCGGTTTACGCCCGGAGTATTCCCAGCCCATTGGCAAGGGGAGCGGAACCTTGACTCCTCTCGAAATCCGGTCTAAAGTACAGTTGTGAAAATAGGTTTCACATTCGTGATCATCTTACATTTAAACCGGTAGCTTGTCAATCCTCGGCCTGCTGTGGGGTGCGTGGAAAGATAGGACGAAGCCTCACAGCATTTAGTCTGGAAGTTTGGGTTAGTTTTACCTGCGCGCTTGGAGAATGCCCCGCCATGTACAGGTACGTGCGCGGAGACGAACGAGATGAAGTCCTTGTCCACGTAGCCGAGATGTACTACGAGCGAGGGCTGACCCAGGCAGAGATCTCCGGCTTCATCGGTGTGACGCGCTCGGCTGTTTCTCGGATGCTGACCGAGGCCAAGCGAAAAGGCATCGTCGAGACGCGCGTGCACCGGCCAATGCGCTTTGATGGAGGCTTGGCCGGTCAGCTCGTCTCCCGCTTTGGTTTGCACGCTGCGTATGTCCTGGTGTGGAACAGATCCGGTCAATACGATAAATTGCGCGAGCGTATTGGTCAGGCGGCAGCGCTGGTGCTGCGCGATCTGTTGAGACCGGGACTGCTCGTCGGTGTGGGCTGGGGAACGACCATTGCCGCAACCATTGAGGCACTGGAAGTCGATCCGCCGGTGCCCCTCCGCGTGACGCAGCTTGTTGGGGTGCTCGGCTCAAGTACTTATGCATTCAACGCCCAGGCGCTTGCTGAGAGCTTGGCCCGCAAGCTCAAAGGCGAAGGCTCTTATCTGTATACGCCGTTCCTGGTCGAGGACAGATCAACGGCCCGCTCGTTGCTCAGGCACCGCAGCGTGCGGGAAGCCATGAGGCTGGGTCGCCGCTGCGACATCGCGCTGCTTGGCGTGGGCACCACTGAGCCGGAGCATTGCAGCCTGTATATGAGCGGGCACATCACGCACCAGGAGCTTGAGGAGCTGCGCACGGCAGGCGCGGTCGGTGACGTCAACGGTTATCACTACGATGACAAAGGCAACATCCTTGCTATCGAGTTTAACTCTCGTCTGGTCGCCATTGCCCCCAGAGATCTACTCCATATCCCTGTCCGGATGGGCATCGCAGCTGGGAAAGCAAAGGCCAGGTCAATCCTTGGCGCGTTGCGTGGCAGGCACGTTAATCTGCTGGTGACAGACAGCGTAGCAGCCACCTACGTCCTTGATCTTGACCGGGAAGACAGGGGCCGCCCCACCGCTGACAGAGCCTCATCAGAGGATGTGAAAGGTTGAGCACTCGCGGTTGCTCTTTGCCCGCCGGGCGACGTATCCGCCTCACCATAACCCCCCATCCTGCCCACGTTGACACACTGAGAAGGGAACGTTAGACTGACTTATGCGCTCCAACGCGAGCAGTGAGGGATTACAATGTTGTTTACCCGCTTGGAACTCGAGGCCCGCGAACGCGAGACGCTCGCTCCGTATGCGTTGAAGAGCGCCGAGTCGCGTGGCCGCGAGTATCCTGAAGAGGAACCGCGCCACAGGACGGCCTTCCAGCGTGACCGTGACCGAGTTGTGCATACAACTGCCTTCCGGCGCCTGGAGTACAAGACGCAGGTATTTGTCAATCACGAGGGGGACTATTTCCGGACCCGGCTGACGCACACGCTGGAGGTCGCGCAGATTGGCCGGACGATTGCGCGCATCTTGGGGGCAAATGAAGACCTGGTAGAAGCGATCTGCCTGGTGCATGACATCGGGCATCCGCCTTTTGGCCACTCAGGCGAGATAGCTCTGGCTGCGTTGATGGCCGATCACGGCGGTTTTGACCACAACCGGCAGTCTCTGCGAACCGTCACCTTCCTGGAGCGACGCTATCCGGACTTCCCTGGCCTGAACCTGACCTACGAACTGCGCGAGGGCATCGTCAAGCACGAAACTGAGTACGACACCAGTACGGTTGAAGCGGCGTATGAGCCGCACAAGAGAGCCAGCCTGGAGGCGCAGATCGCCAACATTGCCGACGAGCTGGCCTATACGGTGCATGACCTGGACGACGGGCTATACGCAGGGATGATCCTCCCGTACCAGCTTGATGGGATCGGCCTGTGGGAGCTTGGCAAAGAGCAGCTGGGATTCACCTCACAGGGGTTCGATGAACTGACGCGCCACCGGCTGATCCGGCGTCTGATCGGGATTCTGGTGCGTGACGTGTGCGAGGCAACCCACAAACGGCTTGAGGTATTAAACCCTCGGTCGGTTGAGGAGCTTCAGCTCCTGCCCAACACGGTGATCGGCCACAGTGACGAGTTGGGCGCAATGGTGCGGGAGCTGAAGGACTTCCTTTACCAAAACCTGTACCGCCACTACCGGGTGGTGCGGACGGCTCGCAAGGCTGAGCACTTCATTACCAAGCTGTTTAATGCCTACGTTTCTGAACCTGAGCAGCTGCCTATCCCAACCCGGCAAAGACTGGCGGAGGGCAGCAGCACGCTGGAGCGCGTGGTATGCGATTATATTGCTGGGATGACTGATCGCTATGCCCTGCAGGAGTACCAGAAGCTGTTTGACCCCTTTACCCTTGCCTGAGCATGCCCCGGATGCTATCCTAGTGCTTCAACCGCACCCCTTGCGCCCCAAGGTTGCACAATCCACGCCGACCCCTATGGCGGTCAGAGCGGCGCTCCGCCTTGACAGCCTGACAGTTTTACGACATGTTATCGGCCTTACGGCCTGGATGGGACCAAGTGAGCGAGAGGCAGTTCTGGATCGGCCTTAATCTGGTGCAGGGCATCGGCCCGGTGAGGGTGCGGCAGCTACTGGAGCACTTTGGGGCGCTCAGCGAAGCCTGGCGTGCGTCGCCAGAAGCATTGCAGAAGGCCGGTTTGGATCGACGGGCGCTGCGTAGTCTGGTCGAGACTCAGCGTCGGGTCGATCTGGAGGCCGAAGTCGCCCGCCTGGACAAGCTGGGGATCGGCGTGCTGACCTGGGAGGACGAGGACTATCCTGCCCTGCTGGCGCAGCTCCGCCCTATCGATCAGGCGCCGCCCGTGCTGTATGTGCGCGGCAGTCTGGCCGAGACCGACGAATGGGCCATCGCCGTTGTCGGGACGCGCGCGGTGACGCCGTATGGGCGTCAGGTGACCCACCAACTGGTGGGTGATCTGGCGGCTAACGGCCTGACGGTGGTGAGCGGCTTGGCGCGCGGAGTCGATGCCGAAGCGCATCAGGCTGCGCTGGAGGCGGGCGGGCGAACGATTGCCGTCCTGGCTTGCGGCATGGACGACATCTACCCGCCGGAGCATCGCACGCTGGCCGCCCGGATCGTCCGGCAGGGGGCACTGATCAGCCCCTTCCCGCTGGGCACTAGGCCGCTGGCTGCCAATTTCTCGGCTCGCAACCGGGTGCTAAGCGGCCTTACCCGGGGCGTCCTTGTAACCGAAGCGGGTGAGCAGAGTGGGGCGCTGATGACCGCCGGTTATGCACTCGAACAGGGCCGCGAGGTGTTCGCTGTACCGGGTAATATCACCGCGCAGGGCAGCGCAGGTACCAACCGGCTGATCCAGGATGGCGCCCACCCGGTGCTCAACGTCCAGGACGTGCTGGATGTCCTAAAGCTGGAGCAGGTTGCACAATTCGCCAACGCGCGAGAGACGCTGCCAGCAATGAGCGACATCGAGCGTGCAGTTGTAACGAAGCTCTCAGCAGACCCGGTGCATATCGATGAGCTGACTCAGCGCTGTGGGCTGTCTGTGGCGTCGGTGAGCAGCGCGCTGGTGACGTTGGAACTGAAAGGGATGGTGCGCCAGGTTGGCCCCATGACCTATGTGCGCCTTTGACAGGCCGGTGTGTCCTACCTGGGAGCTATTCGGGGGAACCCCGGTGTTCCACCAGACGTAGATGCTCCTGGCGAGGCACAAGAGATAGAGGGAGTTCATGGAACACGCATATGCCTTGATCATGGCCGGGGGAGCGGGGACCCGCCTGTGGCCGCTAAGCCGCCAGAGCCATCCCAAGCCGCTCATCCCGCTCGTGGAAGACCGCCGCTCAATGTTTCAGATCGCAGTTGACCGGCTGAAGCCGCTGTTTCCCCTCGATCACATCCTGGTCGTGGCTAGCAAGGACCTGATGCCGCAGCTCCAGGAGCAGGTGCCGCAGCTCCCACCCCGAAACTTCATCGTCGAGCCGGTAGGGCGGGACACAGCCCCCGCCGTGGGCTTGGGCGCGATCCATGTCCGGCACCGCGACGCCAAGGCGGTGATGGCCGTTCTGACCGCCGATCACTACATTGCAGACGAGGAGATGTTCCGCCGGGTACTGGTGGCAGCCATCGAGGTGGCTTCAGGCGGCGGCATCGTCACACTGGGGATCAAGCCCGATTACCCGGCAACGGGTTTTGGCTATATTGAGCGGGGAGAACACGACCGGACAATTGGCGGGATCGATGTGTACCGGCTGCGGGCTTTCCACGAGAAGCCTGACCAGGACACAGCCGCAGCCTATCTTGCAAGCGGCGAATATAGCTGGAACAGCGGTATGTTTATCTGGGAGGTCAGCCGGGTCATGGCCGAGTTCCAACGCCATGCGCCGGACATCTACGCTTCACTGGCTGAGCTGGCAGCGGAGATTGGCTCGCCTAGCTACAATGATCGCCTCTCTGCAATCTGGCCCGCGGTGCGTAGGATTTCGGTTGACTATGCATTGATGGAGCACATCCGCGAGGCAGTTTATGTCATTCCGGTCGAGATGGGCTGGAACGATATCGGCGATTTTGGTGCCCTGTACGGTGTCTTACCATCTGACGGGAACGGAAATGTCACTCACGGGCAGAAGCCGGTGATGATCGACTCGCGGGGAATGCTGGTTTTCAGCAGGCGGCTGGTGGCAACGATTGGCCTAGAGGATGTGGTTATCGTTGACACAGATGATGCCCTGCTGGTCTGCCGCCGGGATCGTTCCCAAGACGTGAGGCAGATTGTCGAGAGACTGAAGAAGGAGCGACAAGACAACTATCTATGAGTGAAGATATGCTGGCGTATTGTATGAAATGCAAAACCAAGCGCCCGCTGGCGCAGGCAGAGGCCGTGTTCACCAAGGGCGGACAGCCTGCCACGCAGGGCGTATGCCCGGTGTGCGGTACGGCGCTCTACCGCATGGGTGAAACTCCGGCCCACGAAGGCTTGGAACCACCAGAGCGACCGCGTCGGGCGAAGAAGGCGCAGAACCAGCGGCGGAAAGACAAGCTGGTGATTGTGGAGTCCCCTGCCAAGGCGCGCACTATCGAGCGCTACCTGGGCAAGGAGTACAAGGTCAAGGCTTCAATCGGCCACGTGCGCGACCTGTTGAAGTCGCAGCTCTCCGTCGATGTGGAAAATAACTTTGAGCCGCGCTACCGGGTGCTGAATGATAAGCGCGACATTATCAAAGAGATCAAGGCAGCTGCCGCCAAAGCAGAGGAAGTATACCTTGCCACCGACCCCGACCGGGAAGGCGAGGCCATTGCCTGGCACCTGGTAGCCGCCGCCGACATCGAGAGCAGCCGCGTGCGGCGAGTGGTGTTCCATGAGATCACCCCCGAGGCAGTGCGTGCGGCTTTCAGGAAGCCGCGCACCATTGATATGCACCTGGTTGAGGCTCAGCAGGCTCGCCGCATCCTGGACAGGCTGGTGGGATATGAGCTAAGCCCCCTGCTGTGGGAGAAAGTGCGCCCTCGCCTCTCAGCCGGGCGCGTCCAGTCGGTGGCGGTGCGGCTGGTGGTCGAACGCGAGCGGGAGATCGAGGGATTCGTCCCTGAGGAATACTGGACAATCGATGCGGAACTGGCCTGCTCCGATGAGTGCGACCTGCCGGAACGGGTCAGCTTCATAGCCCGGTTGCTGCGCATCCGTGGCGAACCAGCCTACCTGCCCAACGAGGAGGCGGTCAGGCCCATCCTAGCTGAGCTTGAGCAGGCTGAGTATGTGGTCGATTCGGTCAAGAGGGGCGAGCGGAAGCGCAGCCCGGCCCCCCCATTTACAACCAGCACCATGCAGCAGGAAGCTTCGCGCCGCCTCAACTTCACAACCCGGCATACGATGAGCATAGCCCAGGAACTGTATGAGGGCATAGACATCGGGGACGGCGGCAGTGTGGGCCTGATCACGTACATGCGCACGGACAGCACCAACGTTTCAGCCCAGGCCCAGGAGGAGGCGGCGCGGTTGATCCGCGAAACCTACGGGGCCGAATATCTGCCCGCAGAGCCGAACGTCTACCGTACCAGGACGAAGGGGGCGCAGGAAGCGCATGAGGCAATCCGCCCCACGAGCGTCTACCGGACCCCTGAGGTACTGGCTCCCTATCTCAGCCGCGATCAGCTCCGCCTGTACCGTCTGATCTGGCAAAGGTTCGTCGCCAGCCAGATGGCGGCAGCGGAATACGACACCATTCGAGTGGACGTGCTGGCGGGACTAGCTGGGACATCGAACGGCGATAAACCGTACCTCCTGCGGTCGTCAGGATCAACCCTGCGCTTCCCCGGCTTTCTGGCCGTTTACGAGGACTTTGCGGACGAAGATACTCCTGAGGATGAGGACCTCAATCGTCTCTTTCCTGATCTGAAGGAGGGGGAACTGCTCGACCTGCTGCGTCTGTTGCCGGAACAGCACTTCACCCAACCACCGCCGCGCTATACGGAGGCCTCGCTGGTAAAGGCTCTGGAGGAATTTGGCATCGGGCGGCCCAGCACCTACGCGCCGATCCTGCTCACTATACAGCAGCGTGGGTATGTCCGGCACAAGGGTAAGCGGCTTTACCCGACCGAAACGGGGATCATTGTCAACGATCTGCTGGTTGAGTACTTCCCGGAAATCGTGGATGTCAGCTTTACAGCTAATATGGAAGAAGACTTGGACGAGATCGCGTCGGGGGAACAGGCATGGGTGCCGGTGCTGCGCCGTTTCTACGAGCCGTTCAAGGCGGAAGTGGAGCATGCACGCCAACACGCTCCTGATGTTGAGTTGGGCAGCGAAGAGGTCGGGCGGGAGTGCCCAAAGTGCGGGCATCCCCTTGTTATCCGTTGGGGACGCTATGGCAAGTTCATCGGTTGCTCGAACTTCCCGGCATGCCGCTACACGGAGCCGTGGCTGGAGAAGATCGGGGTAAACTGTCCGCAGTGTGGGGGTGAGATCGTCGAGCGCAAGACACGGCGTGAGCGAACCTTTTACGGATGTTCGAACTACCCGACCTGTGATTGGACGAGCTGGAAGCGCCCGCTGCCTGATCCCTGCCCGGCGTGCGGCGGCCTGCTGGTCGTGCAGAATAGGGACTGGGCTGTTTGTCTTGAGTGCGGGGAGCAGGTCCGGCTAGAGGGCCTTGAGTCGGAGGAGCCGGACGAACAGGCCGAATCGGTCTGATCGTGCACCCAACAGGGACGGCAGGTGAGAGGTCCGCTTTCTCGCCTGCCGTTTTATACTGTCTGAAGTTCGAAACGGTTGACTTGTGCTCGTTGGGTGAAAGAGTACAATAACAGGTGCTTACCGATGCTTGGCAAGCTGCCTGGCGTGCGATGTGCCCGATCTCCTTCACCGGATGAAGCCGGGCGACTGATTCTCTCCAGACGAAGGAAGGGTCGGAACCGATGACCGAACAGCTCTCAAAGCTCAGGCCTGCATTGATCACGCTGGGTGTCCTGATCGTAGGCGCGATCCTGGCGTACGCCTGGGGGGCATCGTCAGTCAAAATTGTGGACACAGGGATATGGCAGTTGCAGATCAGCTACCAGGGCATCTACGTCCAGGCCGTAGCTGATGCCTATGCCCTCGACAACAACGATGAACTGGCGGCTCAGCGTCTGTCCTTCCTTTGCCAGGAGAATAACGGCCTTCAAAGAGCATTCGACGAGGCCGCTCAGCGCTACGGGAGCGACCCGAACAAGCAGGCTAACTTGGACCAGCTCAGGACGCTTGTCACCAGCGGGGTAGTTGTCCAGAATGATGCCGTTCAGGTATGCAACTTCAGGGGCATCAGCGGTTGGGCGCCCATCGCACGCATCATCGCGCCGGTGCTGCTGATCCTCATGGCGCTTGGGGTTGTCGCTTATGGTTACATGACCGGTGTGCGCGGCGAGGAGGGGGCTGCGATGCCTGCACTCCGTCCATCCCGGCCTGCGCCCGCCGCTCCATCACCGCCAGAGGAAGAGGAGGCAACGGCGCCTACGACCGCAGCAGAAGTCACGCAGCGCCGGGCAGTGCTGCCCCCTCTTCCCGGCTTGGGGCGGCGCAAGAAGGAAGAGGAAGAGCCTCGGAGTGCAGCCGCCATAGGTGCCCAGATCTCCAAGCAGGTTGAAAAGACCGACTTTGAGGCATTGGGGCAAGAGCCGCCTATCGTGCAGTTCATGACGACCTATCTGCACGGTGACGATCTGTATGACGACTCATTCAGCATCGAAACCCCATCCGGCGAGTTCTTGGGTGAGACGGGCGTAGGGATCTCCGAAACGATTGGGAGTGGCGGCGAAGCTAAGAATGTGACGGCCCTCGAAGTCTGGCTGTTCGACAAGAATGACATCCGTACCGTGACCAAGGTGCTGATGAGCGACCATGCCTTCAACGACGACGCTATCCGCGCAAGGCTGGCGCCAAAAGGCGAGGCAGTGCTGGCCAAGCCGGGCGATCGCATCATCCTGCAAACGGCAACGCTGCGTGTGCAGGCCCGCATCGTTGACCTAGCATACGCGTCGGGGACGCTGCCGCCTAACAGCGTTATCGAGCGCATCACCATTGAACTTGCCGCCTGGAAGCGTGATGCCCAGACATCCGGTGGGCCATCATCCTCTGGCCTCCCCCCTATGCCGCGCAGCGGTGACACCGGCCCGGCGTAATGTGTTGCTCTGAAGCGTCTTGGCGCTTCTGGCGAAACATTGAGCAAGAAAACAGGCCCTATCTACACAAGATAGGGCCTGTTGCTGCTCTTTGGAGCTTGGCTAGCTGATCTCCAGAATATGGAAGACCAGCTCACCCGCTGGAGCGTTATAGCGGACGACGTCGCCGACCCTGCGACCGACCAACGCCTGGCCAAGAGGTGACTCAACCGAGATCTTGCCCTGCCGGGGGTTGGCCTCGACCTTGCCCACAATCTGGAAGGTTTCCGTTCCATCCCCGCCATCTTCCTTGACCGTCACGCGGCTGCCCAGAGACACCGTGTCGCTTGGGGGGCTTTCATCGATGATAACAGCGTGCCGGATGATGAACTCCAGCTCCTGGATCCGCCCCTCGAGAAAACCCTGCGCTTCTTTCGCGGCGATATACTCGGCATTCTCGGACAAGTCGCCCAACTCGATAGCGGCCCTCAGTCGGGCCGCCAGCCGGGGACGCTCGACCTCGACCTTGTGTTGGAGTTCAGCCTTCAGTTCCTCCAGAGCACCTTTTGTCATCGGGTAAGAGACACCGTTCTCATTCATTGTCCCGATTCCCCCCGCTGTTATCTCCGCAGCGTGCGCCGTGAGCATTACACCAGTCCTTCAAGTAGCTTCACCGTCATCACCCTGCCTGGGACGTCGACATCCTGGATCACCTCCGGGATAGCGGGGATCAAGACCTCCTTCCCTTCGTCGCTTGTGATGATGTAAACGTCGTTCGCGCCGGTTTCGATAAGCCCGGTCAGGCGCCCCAACTGCCTGCCGTCCTCGGTTACTACCCGGATTCCCTCGATCTGGAAGAGATAGTACTCACCTTCTTCCAGAGGGACTGCATCGCTGATGTGGATGTAGACAAACTGCTCGCGTAAGACAGCCGCCAGGTTGCGATCCCCGACTCCTTCAAAGGCGATCAACATGCCGTCGGCGTGGCGGCGCATCCGTTTGACCCGGTATGGCCGATGCTCAGGGCCTACGTAAAGCGTTTCAACCTCCAGAAGGCGTTCGGGGTAGTCGGTCATGTTTCTCATGGCGACTTCGCCACGAATGCCATGGGGACGAGTGATGCGCCCAACTATCAGAAACTCAGGCTCAGGTGATCCTAGAATCCCGCCTTCTGAGCCTGGTTCGTGATGGGGTTGGCTATCCAGTTTGGACGAGCGGCGACTCTGCCTCATGTCCGACGACTAGACGATCTCCAAGGTAACCCGTTTACCCTGCTTGGCTGCGATGACACGCAACAAAGTGCGCATTGCGTTGGCAACACGCCCATTACGGCCGATCACGCGTCCCATATCTTCTGGCGCCACACTGAGTTCAAGGATGACGGACGTGGCTCCTTGGATTTCAGTCACTTTGACCTGTGATGGATCGTCGACCAGTGACTTTGCGATGTACTCGACGAGTTCCTTCATTGGGCGCCTCCTCCCAGGTACAGGTTCGTCTAAGCCGGTGCAGGTGAATGTCAAGCAGGCGGAGCGCCCCCTCTGGCGGGACTACTCAGCTTCTGATTCAGCTTCGGTCGCCGATTCCGGTTCTTGTTTCGGCTCTTGCTTCTTCGCGGCCTCGGCCTGTGCTCCTGCCTGAGCCTTCTTCCCGGATGGCTTGAGGTCGTCGCGGCGAGTCCGCGGATCGACCCTCGAGCCGGCGGCGGTCGCAGCTTCTACTTCGGCGAGCAGGGTCTCGAGGGATTCGCCTGCGCGTAGCCGTTCGAATCGTTCCAGGGTGCCCGCTTTTTGCATCAGATGGCGGACTGAATCGCTGGGCTGCGCCCCCTGCTTGAGCCAATACAAGGCGCGTGCCTCGTCAAGTTCAAAAGTCGCAGGCTCAGTCCGCGGGTTGTAAAAACCGATCTTCTCGATAAAGCGTCCGTCCCGAGGGCTGCGGCTATCAGCCACGACAACCCGGTAGCTGGGCTGGTTTTTCGCCCCGACACGGCGCAATCTTATCCGAACCATGGGGTGGAGACACTCCTTTTCCTTAGTATTTTATATGAGGTTATCGATCCATTGTTCAACAGCAGCGATCGATTTCAGTTAAAAAGACCTCGGAAGTTAGAAGGCAGCTTCTGCCTAGACAGCTTCTTCATCATGCGCTGGGCAGACTGGAACTGCTTGATAAGCTGGTTAACATCCTGCACACTGGTCCCGCTACCGGCGGCGATGCGCTTGCGGCGGCTGGCATTCAAGATGTGAGGCTTCTCCCGTTCCTCGGAGGTCATGGCGTTGATTATAGCCTCGAACACCTTGAGTTGTCTATCCATGTCCTGAGGGGAAACTTGGTTGGCCACCTGACCCAATCCCGCCATCTCTAGGATCTGCGTGATCGGCCCTAGCTTTTTAACCTGCTTGAGCTGCTTACGGAAGTCTTCGAGGGTGAAGCTGGCCGTTCGCAGCTTCTCCTGCATCACCAGCGCCTCTTCCTCCTGGATGTCGAGGGCCTCGGCCTTCTCGATCAGGGTAAGAACGTCGCCCATCCCCAGAATACGGCTTGATAGCCGATCCGGGTGGAAGACCTCCAGCCCGTCCAACTTTTCGCTGGTGCCCAGAAACTTGATCGGGACGCCCGTTACCTCACGCATAGAGATAGCCGCCCCGCCGCGCGCGTCACCGTCAACCTTGGTCAGGATCAGGCCGGTGATGCCCACCCGCTGGTTGAAGCCCTGAGCAATATTGACTGCTTCCTGGCCGGTCATCGAGTCCGCCACCAGCAGGGTTTCTTTAGGGTTGACACGCTCGCGGATGGCGACTAGCTCGTCCATCATCTCGGCGTCGATCTGCAGGCGACCGGCCGTGTCAATGAGGACCACGCTGGCATTCTCGCGTACAGCCTTCTGTACCCCATTATACGCGATATTTGGCGGTGAGGCGTCAGGTCCCTCGCTGTAGACAGGGATACCCAGTTGCTGGCCTAGTGCGATGAGCTGGTCAACCGCAGCAGGCCGGTAGGTATCGGCAGCGACCATGAGCGGTCTGTGCCCCTCCCGGCGCAGGTGTAGCGCAAGCTTGGCTGCCGTTGTCGTCTTGCCCGACCCCTGAAGCCCGACCAGCATGATCACGTGAGGCGTGTTGCCCACCAGGTGCAGCCGACCAGGCTGTCCAAGGGTCCTGACCAGCTCCTCGTTCACGATCTTAATCACCTGCTGGCCCGGCGTCAGACTCTTAGACACCTCCACGCCGACGGCACGCTCACGCACCCGCCTGACGAACGATTTGACGACGTTGTAATGGACATCTGCCTCAAGCAGCGCCAGACGAATCTCGCGCATGGCAGCGTCAACATCGGCCTCGGTTAGCTTGCCATGTCTTCGGAGGCTCTTGAAGATGCCCTGAAGTCTATCACTCAGGCTTTCAAAAATGGGCATATTATCAGTTAGTTACCGTTGCAGTAAGTGTCATAAGTGCTGAATTGTAGTCCAGGCGCCGGGTTAAGTCAAACGGGCCATTCATGGGGGGTGCATTTCAATCTGGGGGGAGGCAGCGGGTTCAGCCTCACCTCCTGACTTCGCTTACGCTCGATCTTACTCTCGC
>FWPU01002063.1_pt1 | contig 57509 bp, 55 predicted proteins | sample 2228361 | NCBI WGS metagenome assembly FWPU01 (sample SAMEA103939777, study PRJEB20133) | metagenome | reverse complement strand
ATCATCTTTCTTTCGTTGTCTTTAGTATCATAAAAAAATAGCACAATTTATGGTATTAAAAATTTTTTTCTCTTGATTTATAATTTCTTTTTAATTATACTTTAATTATAGATTACAGTGGATTTTTGAAAAATGAAAAAGAAAATTTATACCATAGCCTTCCAAACAATAGAAACTTTTTACGGCTATGGCTTACAAATATGGAAAGAAGCTATAAAAGCAGCGAAAAATCTAAATATAAATCTTATTACAATGCCGGCAAGACCTCTTAACGCTCCAGATAAATATGACAGGCAAAATAACATACTTTATAATTATGTAAACCAATATAACTTTGACGCTTTTATAATGGTTTCTCCACTTTTATCGAGCTTTGTAAGCAGGGAAAAATTTGAAGATTTTTATAATAGCTTAAAACCTCTTCTTATAGTCAATATCGGAGAAAAAATTTCAGGTATTCCAAGTATAGTTTTTGACAACAGTAGTGGTATAGAAGAAATGGTAAAACACCTTGTCGAAATTCACGGGGCAAGGAAAATTGCATTTGTTAGGGGACCTACATCAAACTCTGAAGCAAACGAAAGGTTTAATGCTTACAAAAATGCCCTCTATAAATATAACATAAAATTTGATGAAGATATTGTTTTTTATGGGGACTTTTCAAGATACTGTGCTAAAAAAATCACAGATGAAATTATAGCTGTAAATAAAAAGAAAAAACTGGAAGCCATAATGTTTGCAAATGATGAAATGGCAATCTCCTCAATGAAACTTTTAAAACAACTTGGTTACAGAATACCACTTGACTTCATAATAACGGGATTTGATAATATTGAGGAGACAGAATTTGAACCCCCCCCATATCAACTATTTTGCAACCCCTGTATGATATAGTTTTTAAAGCACTCGAAATAGCAATAAGCTTGATCGATAAGAAAGAGGTGCCAGACATTACTTTTTTACCAACCAAAACTATTATACGTTCCTCCTGTGGGTGTTTTCCAGAAGAAATAAGCGAGCCAGTTTTACATCCCGAAAAGTCAAACATTAAAATCTCTGAATCTAAAGCCCCTTCTTTTGAAGATATAATTGATGAACTAAAATCTTTCATTAAAATTGAAACAATAAAAACTTCCAATATCAAAAAAATTTATGAAGTTACCCTCGAATTTATCAAAAACAAGAGAAACCAGAAAGATTATTTTTCAGTGCTGAATCAGATTCTTCTGGATGAAATTCAAAGTGGTACAGAAATATCAAACCTGCAATTTATCCAGCAAATAATCTATAAAAAATTACTGATTTCTTCAAATATGATGGAGCCTACATTTTTGTTGCATAGATTCTCTGCCCTGATAGAAGAAATGAATAGACTGAAATATGGTTACTTCCAATTTATAAGATTTAAGCTATTTATAGATCTTTTAGACATTAACTACTCAATGCAAACTTCAAAAAAAATGGAAGAGCTACTGAATTATTTACTTTCAAGGTTGCCATCTATCGGAATTACAGATTGTATAATCACATTATATGAAGAAAAATTTAAAAATCTAAATGATACCTTCTCTGAAATGGCAAAAAGACATAAAGTTGCTTTCTCAATGATAAACAGAAAAATTAAAGAATTAAAGGGGGAAAATTTGAAATTCTTCCCAACAACAAGGATTTTGCCAGAAAATTTTAGATTATGTAAAGAACCATCCTGTTTTGTTATTATGCCTCTCTTTTCAAAAGAATTTCATTATGGGAACATCCTCTATAAAATTGGTCCGGAAGAGGGGTACATATATGAATCGTTAACGTCTCAGATATCAAGTGTTTATAATAATATAGTTCTTTCTGAAAACCAGAAAATTACAGAGGAAAATCTAAAGATAGCATTAAAAGAACTGGAAAATTTAAATGAAAGGCTAACTCAATCTTGTATAATAGACGAACTAACCGGATTATACAACAAAAATGGTTTTATCCTACTTGTTGAAAAAATTGAATCATTTACAAAAAAAACCAATAAAAACTTGTTTTTGATATCTGTGGAAATGAACAATCTAAATGAAATATTTTATAAATATGGTGAAATAGAAAAGAAGTTAACAACCATCAATTTAACAAAAATACTAAAAAGCATTTTTAATAAAGGCGAGATAATTGCATATCTCCAGGATGGTAAATTTTTGATTTTGACAGCTGACACCGATAAAGAGAAACTCATAAAACTGAAAAGTGAAATGTAAGAGTTATTATATGATACTCAAAGAAAATCAAAAAAAAACTACCAGATTTCTGTTATAATGGATTTCTTCCCTTTAAATCTAAAAAAATCGATAAAATTAGAAGAATTTATCAAAAAACCTAATTAATCCTTACCAAACAAGCTTTTTCTGTATTCACTTGGAGTTTTGCCAGTGAATTTTTTGAAAACTTTGTTAAATGTAGATTTTGAATTAAATCCCGAATCAAAGGCAATTTCAAGTACATTTACTTCTTCATCGCCATTCTTTGTAAGAAGTCTTTTAGCCTCTTCTATCCTGTAAGTATTAATAAAATCATAAAAGTTCATTTTTGCAAATTCATTAATTATAAAAGAAAGATGGTTCCTCTGTATTCCTAATGTTTCTGCAAGTTCAGGAAGAGAAAGATTCATATCTTTATAGATCTTTTCTCTTTCCAGTAATCCCAACAACGATTTAAAGTATTTTTCTGCTATCTCTTTAGGCAATCTGGATTTTTTGTACTTATCTAATGAAGCAGACTTTCTGGAAGGTAAACTTTCATGTAATTTTTTCATATTTTCATATTGAATAATATTTTTTATGGCGTTTGCCAACTGTACAAACAAAATTTCAAATATTCCTTTTTCAGTATTATTGAACTCAAAAATTACATATCCAAGCAACTCTTTCTGATAACAAAGACTTGCTATTACAAACAAATTTTCATTTGAAAGATTTTTTAATCCTTTAGGCAATAAATCCAATGTGGAAAAAGTATTTTCATTAAAAATAGACTTCACTCCATTATGAAATGAAAGTATCAACTTTGAGTTTTCAGTAACATCGTTATTTACATTATTTTCAAACAAACATACAAAACAACTTTTTATTCCGAGTTTTGGGAAATTTTTAGCAATAGAATCGGATAATTTCTCTATATCAAAAAATGCGGTTAAAGGCTCTTTTATCATAAAAAAATTAAAATCCTGTTTCTTACTGATTACTGCTGGAAAGTCAGTAAGTTTTACGTTAATTTCATCTACTATTCGCCTCGATCTTACCATGAGATTAACCAGAAAATTCTTTGCCTTTTGTTGAGAACCTGAAAGTACATGAATACTGCTAAAAAGGTATGAAATTATCTTATCCCATGATTCAATATCTTCCTTCTTGATAATGCTTTCTGATACAATATCTTCAAGAAAAACTAAAAACTCGTCAGATTCAAAACTTTTTAAACCTTTTAGCAGCGTCTCAACCATTCCAGAAGCCCAATCAGAAGAAAGTTTTTTATCCACAATATTCGGAAATAGCTCATAAATCAAATTACCCAGCTCCATTATGAGATTTTCCTTATATAAATTTCTACCAGAAGAGGTTGAAAGATCAACATTAATGCTTACGAATTTTTCTTCAGCAGGAAATGTTTCATGATTACAGCCACAGGATTGACGAACAATTAACCTTGTGGGATAAACAGACAGATTATTTACCTTTTCCCCCTGCATCATAGCCAGAAGTTTTTTAAGTGCCTCATAGCCGAGATTGTTTAAAGGCTGGTTAACTGTAGTTAATGGCTTTGCAAAACTGGAACTTTCCTTTATATTATCAAAACCGACAACAGCTATTTCCTCTGGTACCTTGATTTCTCTATATGAGAACTCTTTGATAATTTGCATAGCCATCATATCATTAGGAGCAACAATAGCATCGATATTAAAATTTTTCTTATTATTGATAAGTTCAAGAATTGGGTTATTTTCATCCTCCCAGAAGAAATTCCCATAAATAATAAGTTTTTCATCATAAGGAATGTTAAACTCATCAAGGGTGTTCTTATATGCTTCAAATCTACTATTAGCTTCTTCACTATTTTCAGGCCCTCTGATAAAAACAATCCGTTTATAATTATGAACATTTATTAAATGAGATAATAATTCTTTCATTCCGTTATAATTATTCACAAGAACACATGGATACCCTTTTATTTCTTTACCAATGCTTACAACAGGCTTTTCTAAAAACTGCCTGCAAAAATTTTTAAACTTTTCAGGGGTTGTATATATGCCTAAGCTCGAAGATATAATAATTATTCCATCAATACAACTGGATTTCGCAAGCTCGTAAACTTTATTTTTTTTAGTATATGAGTATTGAGGAGCATCTACAGCACCCCCATCAAAATAAAATATTCTAATTCCACTGGAAATAGCAAACTGTTCTATACCTTCAAGTATTTCCACTTCATATGGATCGTAAAAATTGTCAAAAAAAACTGCAACAGTAAAACTGGTTTTATTCTTTTTTAAAGCAAGAGATCTCAATCTATATTGAAGAGGTGACATGCCTGTGTATATCTTAAATAGATTATTAAATTCTACTTTTGAATTAAAGCCCACTTGCGAATAAATGTAAGCATAACTATCTTTGTTTTCATCTAATTCAGATATAATTTTCTTCGCCTCTTCTATCCGATAGTCATTTAAAAAATCGTAAAAATTTTTATTCAGATATTTACTTATTATTTCAGTTAATAAATAAATAGAAAGACCAAGTTTCTTTGAAACTGTGAATAATGACTGGTCTGGATTCAAATAGGGTTTTTCTTTTGCAAAAAAATCAAGCAAAGCAATTAAATATTCTTCTTCAATCGATTCTTGAATAGAATCCTGAGGTAAAGCTTCTTCATTTTTTCTGAAAAAAATCTCAGGTTGAATAAAAATGTTATAACCTATGAGTAAAATCGAAATGGACATAAAAATGGGAATAATTTTAGTGACATACTCAAAAAAACCACTAAAAATGTATGATAACAAAAAAACAATGAATATAGCTTCTATAACTACATAAAAAATCATAAAACGTCTAACCCAGAATAATGCATTTTTTTCACTTGAAAACTCAATATTTTTTATTTTATTGATTAATTTACCGAGTAAAGAAAATATTTCTATTGAATAATATAAAGCCTGAGCAAAGACTAACAATATTAAGGTAACAATAAATAAAATATTATTTTTAAAAATCCATGAAACAAAAGAAATCAAAATAAATAAAAAAAATGTGATAATATGAAAAACTGGACTAACAATATGTTTATTTTCTTTCGTTTTTAAAACAGACTCTGCATAAAAACAAGCTATTGGGCCAAAAAAGAGAAAAAAAACCTTATCAAGAAAAAACAATAGATTTTGAAATATTCTTCTTTCCAGAAAACACACAAAAATAACACACAAAACACAATCAATTATAAAAATTGAAAGAAAATAATTTGCATTTTTGTAATTTCCTTTCCTGAAAATGAGAAAAGAAAGAAAAAAAAGTGTATATAAAATAATAAACGTATAAAAAGCAAGACTAAAGTATATTCCTTCCCACATCAATAAACCTCAAATATTTTTAACTCATTGACCCCTTTTTAAATTTAAACAGAATCTTACCCCACCAGGAATTCCTAATCCTTCTGCTCTTTATGTGAACCGGAAAAAACTATAATTTTTTGTAGCAAATGTGGAAAATGACCCTCTGGCAAAAATTTTACAATGCTTAAAGTTATATTTACCTTATGTAAATTCCAAAATAAATTTTAATAATTCTCCACTTTTTTGTCGTCCGATTGGATAGGGTAGGACTTCCCAAATCAAGAAATATTTTATTTGATTGTGGATTATAGAAATAAATGCTATATAAAATGCAGATGACATTTTAGTCTGGCAGTCATTTTTATCCAACTTTGCAAATTTTAAAAAACATTCTTGAGAATGATTGTGTTGATATTCCAGCTTTTTATGATAAAAAACTACTGCTTAAAATCTTCCACTTTATTTTTTGGAGAAACTATTTCACTATTGACCTGAAACGACAACGGACAACACTTCATCACCTCTATATCGACAATTTTTTGACTTTTGGAAAATCATAATTCAAAATAATTTTCTAAAAAAAAAAGAATTGCGAGGTGTTCTTGAAAAATTTAGAGACTCTATTTTTAATAAATTATGGACTTTATATAGTAAGTTCTATTGATAAGAAGGAAAGGCTTAATGGTTTTATTGCCAATGCCCTGACACAGGTCAATTCTGAACCACCAACATTTGCATTAGTAGTAAATAAAAACAATCTTACACATAGGTTTATATCAGAAAGTAAAAAATTTTCTGTCTCAATACTTTCTATCAAAACCCCACTGTCTTTCATTGGAAATTTTGGTTTTAAATCCGGTAGAGAATTTAATAAATTTGAAAACTTAAATTATAAATTCACGTCAGAAAATATTCCTGTTGTTCTTGATTACGCGGTGGGATATTTTACTTCAAGTATTTTTAAAGAGATAGATATGGGTAGTCATACAATATTTATTGGCAACCTTATTGAAGCTGAAATTTTAACCGATGAAGAACCAATGAGTTATATCTATTACAGAAAGGTAAAAAAGGGGGTTACCTCAAAGAATGCCCCCACTTATATAGAGAAAAAAAAGGAGGAAAAATTTATGGAGAAATATGTTTGCAAGGTATGTGGATACATTTATGACCCTGCAGTTGGGGACCCGGATTCTGGAATAGAACCGGGAACTCCTTTTGATAAATTACCCGAAACCTGGGTATGTCCAATATGTGGTGCTGGAAAAGATCAGTTTGAAAAAGAATAGACTTGACTTTTACCAAATCCTTGATTATTTTTGCTTAATAAACTACAGGGGGAACACATGGCATACAGGACATTAACAGAAAACATATACGAGGTTGGTGCTATAGACTGGAACAGAAGAAGTTTTGATGAACTTGTTCCACTACATGAAGGCACAAGCTACAATGCTTATCTCATTAAAGGTAATGAAAAGATTGCCTTGATTGATACAGTTGACCCAAAGATGACCGACGTTCTTTTAGAAAACCTTAAATCTCTAAGTGTTGAAAAAATTGACTATATAATTTCAAATCATGCTGAACAGGATCATTCTGGTAGCATTCCTCATGTTCTTAAGATGTTTCCCATGGCAAAGGTAGTTACAAATTCTAAATGTAAAGCATTTCTTGAAGATTTACTTTTAATTCCTGATGAAAAATTTCAGATTGTAAACGACAATGAAAAGTTATCTCTTGGTAATAAAACTTTAAGGTTTATTCTATTTCCATGGGTACACTGGCCGGAAACCATGCTTACATATCTTGAGGAGGATAAGATATTATTTTCATGTGATTTATTTGGCTCCCATGTGGCGGATTCAAAGCTTTTTGCCAGAAAAGAGGATGAAATTGTAGTATATGAAGGTGCCTTAAGGTACTTTTCAGAAATTATGTACCCTTTTAGAGACAACATTAGAAACCAATTTTCAAAAGTAAACGAGCTTGAGATAAAATACATTGCTCCATCCCACGGACCCGTTTATGAAAACCCAGAATTTATAATGAATTGTTACAGGGAATGGACATCACCTCAAGTTAAGAACAAGGTTGTTATTGTTTATAACTCCATGCATGGCAGCGTAGAAAAGATGGTAACATATTTAACAGGAGAGCTTACAAAAAGAGGAATTGTAGTCATACCATTTCATCTTTCAGTTACTGATATAGGCAAACTTGCAATGGAAATAACTGATGCTGCTACTGTAATAGTGGGATGCTCTCAGGTTCTTGGAGGAATGCATCCATCAGTGGCTTATGCTCTCTATTTTTACAATCTTTTAAGACCGAAAACAAAATTTGTCTCAATAGTTGGTTCTTACGGCTGGGGTGGTAAAATGCTTGAACATATCCAGTGGATGCTTTCAAATTTAAAGGCAGAATTGATTCCACCTGTTATTGCAAAAGGTTACCCAAAAGAAGAAGATTTAAAAGCTTTAACCCAACTTGCAAACAATATACTTGAAAATCACAAAAAAATTGGGGTTGTCTGAAAATCTGACTAACCTGAATTGAACACTTTCTTGATTTTTTATAAATTTCAGGCTAAGATAATAAATCCTTTACTCTTAAATGATCAGGAGGAAAAGATGTCACAAAGAAGGTATTTTTTCACATCAGAATCTGTAAGTGAAGGTCATCCTGATAAGCTTGCAGATCAGGTATCAGACGCTATACTTGACGAGGCTTTAAGACATGACCCGGAATCAAGAGTCGCCTGTGAAACATTTACAACTACGGGGATGGTACTTGTTGGAGGTGAAATAACAAGCAATGTTACCTTGGATGTTCAGGAAATTGTTAGAAACACAGTGAGAGAGATTGGCTATGATAATCCAGCCTATGGGCTTGATTGTAATTCCATGGCGGTAATAAATGTGATACATAAACAATCTCCAGACATTGCTCAGGGAGTACTCGGGCAGGGACTTGAGGAATTTAAAGGACAACAGGGAGCAGGGGACCAGGGTATGATGTTTGGTTTCGCCTGTAATGAAACTGAAGAATTAATGCCAGCTCCAATAGTATTTGCTCATAAGTTATTAATATATGCTTCAAAACTCAGAAAAGAAAAAAAGATAAAATGGTTGCGACCTGATGGGAAAAGTCAGGTTACAATAGAATATGAAAACAAAAAACCAGTGAGAATAGATACAGTTGTGCTTTCCCATCAACATGATGAAAACATTTCATATGAAGAACTAAAAGAAGAACTTATTTCAAAAGTCATAAAACCTGTGCTTGAATCAACAGGGCTGATTGATAAAAACACCAGATATTTTATTAATCCCACGGGGAAGTTTGTCATAGGTGGCCCACATGGAGATACCGGATTGACAGGGAGAAAAATAATGGTAGATACATATGGTAGTGCAGGACATCATGGTGGGGGAGCCTTCAGTGGAAAGGATCCAAGTAAGGTTGATAGAAGCGCTGCATACATGGCACGTTATATAGCTAAAAATATTGTTGCCACAAAGGTATGTGAAATTTGTGAAATACAGCTTTCATACGCAATTGGGGTTCCTTTCCCCATTTCTGTGTATGTTAACACATTTGGTACATCAAAAGTTCCCGAAGAGAAGATTGAAGAGGTTGTAAAAAAGGTCTTTGATCTTTCACCAGCAGGAATTATAAAGACACTTGATTTAAGAAAACCCGTTTATAAAAAAACAGCCTCGTATGGGCATTTTGGAAGAAGTGAATTTTCCTGGGAAAAACTTGATAAAGTAAATGAAATATTAAACATGCTATAGAATTAAATATGAACTGTTTTAAATAAATCAAAAGGCCCTATTGAGATTGTACTCTAGAAAGTTTAGAAGCTTACTTTTATAGTTTTCATTCACTTTAAGTTCTGAAATTTGACTACTTAATATTTTAGCAAGCTTTGTGACTTTTTCAGTTACAATCTTTTCTACTTCATATTTTTTTAAAAGAGAGAGAACCTTATTCAGTTCTTTTTGATTTATTTTTTCTCTGCCAAAAATCCCTTTCAGGTATCTTTTATCCTTTTCATCTGCATTTTTAAAGAGATAATAATAAAAAAGGGTTTTCTTGTTTTCCTTGATGTCTGAACCCACAGGTTTACCAATTTTTTCCTCCGAACCATATAGACCAAGCAAATCATCAGTAATCTGAAATATTAAACCAAGGTTTTCACCTATAATCTCAAGTTTTCTTACCTCATCCGTTTCAGCATCTGCAAGAATAGCACCAGCCATCAATGGAAGAGAAAAACTATATCTTGAGGTTTTATAAAGATATATGGAAAGTATCCTTTCCTCTGAAAGATTTGTATCAGTGGTTGAAAAATAAACATCATCCATCTGCCCCAAACAAACATAAAGCATTTCTTTTGAAAAAAGTTCGAGGATTCTTTTTAATTTTTCCTCTGGAAGTAAAGAAAGGTTTTCAAAACCTAAAAAGAAAGCAAAATCCCCAACAGATATTCCCATTGATTCACCAAGATGGTAGGCATCATTTTTATTCTTCTCCTCAAACATATCTTTATACTGAAAAAAGATTGTCTTTTCACTCCTTCTCATACTATCTCTATCCATAATATCATCATGTATTAAAAACCCGGACTGAAACAACTCCATACTTAAAGCAACTTTTATTGAAAGTTTAGATATTTCTCCCCCATACATTTTTTCAGAAAAAATTACTAACGATCCCCTTAACATTTTTCCAGCAAGTGCAAACTTTTTCAATTTCTGAATAACATCTATCCCCCACTGATTTATATATTTAAAGTGGTTTTCCTTCTCATCAAAAAAAGAAGTCATCTCCTTTAAAATCAATTCTCTGTATTCATTCAAATTAAAATTCATTATTCGCCTCTATTCATAAACAAATTATCCCTTGAGAACACCCAGAGGTTTAAGTCTTGCAACTCTCTGGGATAAATTACTTTTTATCACCGCCCCAACAACTTCCTCTATATTCTTATATGCAAAGGGAGCCTCTTCTAAAGCACCCTCTTTGCTTTTTGACTTTAAATATACATCCTTTTTCTCAAGTTGCTTTTCAAGCTCCTCATAAGTAATACTTTCTTTAGCCTTGTGTCTTGACATCGTTCTACCAGCTCCATGAATCGTAGAACCAAAGGTTTTTTCCATTGCCTCTTCTTTCCCACACAAAACATAACTCGCTGTACCCATTGAGCCACCAACAATTACAGGTTGCCCTGTAAATTGATAGGGTTTTGGAACCAACTGCAACTTCCCTGCAAAATTTCTTGTACTCCCCTTTCTGTGAATGAAAAGCTGCCTTCTTGAATTTCCAATTTTGTGAGTTTCAAGCTTCAAAGTATTGTGCCCAATATCATACATTGTGTTTGTTTCTACGTCTTTTATAATATCATTCAAAACCTCATATACAAGATAAGAAATAACCTGCCTGTTTGCAAATGCAAAATTCGATGCTGCCTGAACTGCAGCATAATACTTTTTTGCTTCAGGTGAGGTTACAGGAACATACAATAACTCTTTGTTCTTTATTGAAATATTATATTTCTGAGCTGCTTTGGCAAAAATATTCATATAATCAACACCAATCTGATGACCAAGTCCTCTTGAACCACAATGCAGGGTAACAACAATCTGATTCTTAAATAAACCAAAAACCCTTGCTTTTTCAATATCAAAAATCTCTTCCACAACCTGTAATTCAAGATAATGATTTCCTGAACCGAGTGTACCAAGCTGATTTTTCTCTCTTTTTAAAGCCTCTTCACTCAAAGCATCAAAATCGGCACCAGCAGCGCAACCACCCTCTTCTATGTAATCAAGTTCTTCTACTTTACCCATTCCTTTTTCTTTAATAACCCATTCTGCACCTCTTTCGAGTACTTCCTTTATTTCCCTCTTATTCAAACTTAATTTTCCAGTCGCTCCAACACCAGCAGGAATTTTTCTAAAAAAAGCCTTTATAATGGTATCTATTTTCTTTTCTATATCCTGATATATCAAATTTGTTGTTATCAATCTTACCCCACAATTTATATCAAATCCAACACCACCGATAGTTACAACACCATCTTCCGAATCAAATGCAGCAACACAACCTATAGGAAAACCGTATCCAGAGTGGGCATCAGGTAATAAAACCACTTTATCAACAATACCCGGCAAAGAAGCAACATTCTTTACCTGTTGATAAACATTATTATCCATTCCCTCGATAAGCTTTCTGCTTCCTACAATATAGACATCAACATTCATCCCGTTCTCCCGAGGCAACAACCACTCATAATCTGTAATCCTTGTGAGAGATTTTAGTTCCATTTCTCTCTCCTTCTTATATCTCCTATTATACTTTATTTTAATAAAAATCTGGAAAAAAGTAAATACTTATTGTATTTTAATCTAAAATTTATTATATTGAGTGAGTAAAAATCAATATCAAAGATATTATATCAACAATGCAACCATCAAATTAAACATTAACCCCGCTTCGGATGTAAATATAAAACCAAAAGGATTGACTAAAATTTAGATTTTCTATATACTTAAATTTAGTAATTTTTTGCCAGAGATTGAGCTTATTAAATTGCTTGTCCTGGTCCATAAAAATCTGCAGGCGTGAGCAAAAAAATTAATAATTTTAATTTCGTTAAAGGGTTAAAAATGGAAAATATAAACATAGAAATAAGAATTGAAGCTGTACTATTTAACTCGGAAGGAAACTTGCTTCTTGTAGAACATGAGAAAAATAAAAAAAGTTACTGGGTTTTACCCGGTGGACATTTGAGACCATTGGAAAAGGTGGAAAAATGCCTGCAAAGAGAACTGGAAGAAGAGCTATCCCTGAAAAATTTAAAAGTTGGGGACCTCTGTTTTGCAGATGAATATATCAACAAAAGCAAAAAACGTCATATAATAAAGCTTGGATTTATATGTGAGGTCAAAGAAGAATATTTAAAAAAAATTAAAATTTCAGAAACTGAAAAAGTGGTTAAAAATTTTGCATTTTTCTCCTCTACAAGAATTTTTCTATCCATGGAAAAATTTTACCCATCAAAGTCCTTTTTCATAACACTTATAAAAAACTACCAGAATCCAGAAAAAGATATAAAAACTACAATTCCATAAAAAATAACTCAATTAGGGAGAACATTATGGATAAGTTGCATTTCCTGACACCGGGTGTTCCTCACTCGACAAAAAAGAAAAAAAGTATAGAAAATGGATTAAAAAGGATAAAAGAATTGGATCTGGATGGAATGGAAATAGAATATGTAAGAGGAGTTCATCTTGATTACAAGAAAGCAAAAGAATACGGAATGATAGCAAAGGATTTGAAACTCGTTTTAACTGCTCACGCGCCTTATTATATAAATCTTTATTCCAGGGAAAGTGAAAAAGTAAGTGCAAGTTTCCAGTACATTTTAAATACTGCAAGAATGCTCGATGCTGCTAATGGATATAGTGTTGTTTTTCATGCAGCTTACTACATGGGTAATAAACCAAGTGAAGTTTATCCCACCATAAAAGAAAGGCTTGGTGAAATTCAACGTATTGCCGAGAAGGAGGCATTAAAGGTCTGGATAAGACCAGAACTTATGGGAAAGAGAACCCAATTTGGTTCACTTTCTGAACTTTTGAGTCTCACAAAAGAACTTGGTGGCAGGATAATGCCATGCATTGATTTTGCACATCTTCATGCAAGATACGGCAAGCACAATGTATATGAAGAATTTGTCTCAGTTTTTGATAATATAAAAAATGAGCTGGGAGAAGAGGCATTATTTGACATGCACATTCACGTATCTGGAATAAAATATTCCGAAAAAGGCGAAATAGCACATCTAAATATCAGACAAAGCGATTTTAAAATCAGAGAATTTCTTAAATGTGTTAAAGACTACAATATCTGCGGAGTGCTTGTCTGTGAAAGTCCAAATATTGAAGGTGATACTTTGCTCTTAAAGTTAATTTATGAATCAATGTAATTTACCATCTCATCGGTTTGCCGGTATAGTCGTAGAACTGATGGGTCAAGACATTTTCTAAACTTAAAGATAGAATAAATCTTACTATGCTTCTTGAGGCTTCTTCAGGATATATATCTGCATCCATCCCACCCATATCAGTTTTCATCCATCCGGGATGAATACTTACTACCATTATACCTTTTTCCTTAGAGTAATTATAAAGAATCCTCGTAATCATATTCATTGCAGCCTTTGACATGCAATACCCAAATTCTCTATCTCTCCAGCAATCTGCCAGGCTCCCGGCTTCAGATGAGATATTTATTATTAACTTTTTCCTCCCATTTTCTATAAGTCTGTAAAAATGCTTTAATACCCTGAGACATCCAGCTGAATTAACATTAAATGTATCAAGTACCTTATTGATATTTATTTCTTTAATATCTGGCAGATTCGGTTTTTTTCCTTCAATATAAATCGCAGCATTATTAACAAGAATATCTAAAGAATTGGTAAATTTTTCTACCTCTTTTAATGCAGACAAAACAGAATTTTCATCCGAAACATCAATCCGCAGAGGAATTAATTTTTCTTTATATTCCTTTTGCAAACTCAATAACCCATTCTTATCTTTCCTGTACCCCGCAAAAACAACATAACCCTCTTTTATAAAATCAGATACAAGGTGTTTTCCAAGTCCTTTTGAAGTCCCGGTTATCAAAACAAATTCTCCCATTTCAAACCTCCAGTATATTTTCTCATAAAAATAGAGAAAAATCAAAATTTTTTTTGACATAAAATTGATATAAATTTAAAATAAAATGCTTAAAAATCTGTGGGAGGCATTTATGCTCAATTTTTCCAGAAGGGTAAAAAATCTAACAGTCTCTGCTACTCTTGCAATGGCTGCAAAGGCAAAGGCTCTTAAGGCTCAGGGTATTGATATAATTTCTCTTGCAGCTGGAGAACCAGACTGGAATCCACCCGAAGAAATGAAGGAAGCCTCTATCAATGCAATAAGAGATGGAAACGCTCATTATACTGAAAACTCTGGTATGCTTGCGTTAAAAAAACTTATTGTTGAAAAACTGGCAAAGGAAAATAATCTGCAGGTAACAGAAAAAAACATAATTATTACTGCTGGGGCAAAATATGGTCTTTATTTGATAATGCAGGCTCTGGTGGATGAGGGGGATGAGGTTATTGTTTTTTCACCCTACTGGGTCAGCTATGTTGAACAGATCAAGCTTGCGGGCGGCGTACCAAAAATAATAAGAACTGAAGAAGATGATGGATTTCAGATAAATATTGAGGATCTTGAAAAGAAAATTACATCAAAGGTTAGGGGAATAATTTTAAACTATCCATCAAATCCCACAGGTGTTACATTTAATTCCGATGAAATCAAGGCAATTGCAGAAATTGCAATGAAAAAAAACATTTTTGTGATTTCTGATGAAATTTACGAATATTTCTCTTATGAAAACAGACATACCTCAATTCTATCTCTGTCTCCAAAATACCTCGAAAATGTCATTATGGTAAATGGATTTTCAAAATCATTTGCAATTCCGGGATGGAGAGTTGGATATGTGGTGGCAAATGAAGAAATCATAAAAAAGCTTGATGAAATTCAGAGTCACTCCACCTCAAACCCCAATAATATTGCTCAGATTGGATGTATCGAGGCAATGAAAAGTTGTGAATACTATATAAAGAAAATGGTCGATGAGTACAGAGAAAGAAGGGATTTTATGGTTGAGGCACTGAACTCCATACATGGGATAAGATGTATAAAGCCACGTGGAGCATTTTACTTATTTCCAAATATTCAGTATTATCTTGGAAAAGAGGTTGCTGGAGTCGTCCCAAATGATTCTATAGAGTTTGCTGAAACACTTTTAGAAAAGGCACATATTTCAGTTGTGCCGGGCAGTGCCTTTGGAATGGATGGTTACATAAGAGTCTCTTACGCTGAGTCAATGGCAAGACTCCAGGAAGCTATAAAAAGGTTAAAATCTGTACTGGATGCCTGAGGAAAAAAACAGGAGTAATTATGGCAAAACAAATTTATGGTTTTGAAGAAAAATTTCTTTCAGAATTAAAAGAAATGTTTAAAAATTCGAGAATAGAAGAAATCGAGCTTGAAGAAGAAGAATTATATTTGAGAATTTCAAAACATGGGGAAGAACACTTTCACAATGTTGTGAATTATGTTTCACCTTCTTCTGGTAACATTTTAGAGAAAGATCCCCTTTATGTTGACATAGCAACAAAAAAAGAAGAAAAAATTTTAGAAAATAATCCTGCTGATACGTTTGATGAAACTAAACATTACAAAGTTAAATCTCCTCTTGTAGGTACATTTTATGAAGCACCATCCCCAAACTCTCCTCCATTTGTTAAGTTAGGGGATTCTGTTCTTCCTGATACAACGCTCTGCATAATAGAAGCAATGAAAGTAATGAACGAGATAAAGGCAGAGGTAAAGGGTAAAATTGTAAAAATTCTTAAAACCAACGCCAGTCCCGTAAAAGCCGATGAAGAGATTTTCATAATAGAAAAAATGTAACGCTTTTGGAGTAGATGGTGGAATTTTATGTTCTTGTGGGCATTGCTTTTGGACTTTCAATGGATGCTTTTTCTGTAGCAATAGCCACGGGTTGTGTAACAAGAAAGGATGTCCACTTTCAGGCATTCAGAATGGCTTTGTGGTTTGGATTTTTCCAATTTTTGATGCCTCTGGTAGGCTGGCTTATCGGAATAAATCTAAAGCAATTTCTTGAAAAAATAGACCACTGGATTGCCTTTCTATTATTGGCCTATATCGGTGGCAAAATGATTTTTGAAGCCTTTTCAAAAGAAAAAGAAAGAGAATGCAATGTCTCCACTCCACAAATGCTTCTTCTTGCGATAGCTACAAGTATTGATGCCTTTGCTGTGGGATTCAGCCTTTCTCTTCTTGGTATAAAAATTTTTTTACCTGCTCTTTTTATAGGGCTCGTAACTTTCACCTGCTCAGAAGTGGGCTTTTATATTGGTAAAAAAATTGGAAAATTTTTAGAGAAAAAGGCTGAATTTTTTGGTGGCCTAATACTTATACTTATTGGTTTGAAAATATTAATTGAACATCTTTTTTGAATTTACATGCGAATAAAGATTATTCCTAAATAGATATATCAGAGGACAATGTCAGTACCATACCTTTTGCCCTAAATTGCGTGGCTGCTTATTTATTTTATATAAAGAGAAATGCCAGACGCCACATCAAAGACGTTGCGTCTGGTATCTATTTCAATTGCTACCTTAAAAAATTTATCAATTTAGGCTCTGATATATATTTGTTGTTACAATTCGATTATTTGATTTTATTTTCAATATGAAATAAAATTTATACTGGTTTAATTAAACTAACTATTGAGATGGCCATTCTTATCATAAAAGGTACGGTAAGTATGAGGTCACTTTGACAATAAAAAATTTGGGAGAAAGGGTATGATATCAAAAAGAAGTTTAAAAGTAGACTCATCAGGAATAAGAAAGGTCTTTGAGCTTGCTGCCAGAATGCAAAATCCTGTAAACTTCAGTATTGGACAACCGGATTTTGATGTCCCTTCTGAATTAAAAGAGGTGGCTATAAAGGCTATAAGAGATGGGTTAAACAGATATACACTCACACAGGGAATAGAAGAATTAAGAGAAAAAGTTTTAGAGTATGTGAAAAAAACTCGAAATAAAGAATATGCCCCAAACGAAGTGATTATAACCTCTGGAGTTTCTGGAGGTTTGCTTCTTGCCCTAATGTCTATTGTGGATGCGGGTGATGAAATAGTCTTTTTCGATCCATATTTTGTAATGTACAAACATCTCGTTAATCTCCTTGATGGTAAACCAGTTATTGTTGATACCTACCCAGACTTCTCAATTTCAGAGGAGAAATTAAGAAATGCAGTGACTGATAAAACAAAAGCTATAATTTTGAATTCCCCCTGTAATCCAACAGGCTATGTATATACAAAAAAAGATATTGAAACGGCTATCAAAGTTGCAAAGGAAAAGAATATACTTTTGATTTCTGATGAAATTTATGATGGGTTTGTCTATGATTCTGAATTTTTAAGCCCTGCCACATTCTATGAGAATGTATTGATTCTTGGAGGATTTTCAAAAACTTATGCGATGACTGGATGGAGGTTGGGTTATGCTGTGGGTAATTCAGAACTCATCGCTCAAATGATAAAACTCCAGCAATATTCTTTTGTTTGTGCACCCGCTCCTTTTCAGTATGCTGCTGTTAAAGCACTCGAATATAATACCACATCTTTCAGGGAGGCTTATAAAAAGAAAAGAGATCTTATTTATGAAGGGTTAAAAAATGAATTCGACGTAGTAAAACCCGGCGGCGCTTTTTACATATTCCCGGCCCTGAAACAGGGAGACGTTTCTAAATTTGTAGAGCTTTCTATAAAAAACAATGTATTGATAATTCCTGGAAATGTTTTTTCTGAAAAAAACTTAAATTTCAGAATTTCTTATGCTGTTAAAGATGAAGATATAATTAGAGGTGTTGATATTTTAAATAAATTGGCAAAAGATTTTTACAGATAAATGGTTGATAAAGATGAAAGTTAACAAAAAAATTTTTTTAATTTTTACTTTTTTTATATTTTTTTCTTGTGCTGGTAAACCAAATTTTATGAAATTCGATGTTATTTTTTTTGCTCCCTTCGGTACAAATTATAATGAGATAGGCTTCAATCTTAATGAGCTTAAAGAAAGTCTTTCAAATCAATCTTTAATCTACAATGATTATATAAATGCTCCCACAAGCTTCCAGATATACAGGAATAAAATATATATTGCTGATAGTTATAACAAAAGAATTTCTATCTTCCCCCTTGACAAAAAGGATACAAATATTTTGATTATTTCAAATAAAGGGGAAGGATATGAATTTCATACACCTATTTCACTGGTATTGAATAAGTATGGAGAAATCTACCTTCTTGCAACAATAACGAATAACTCTAAAGCCAATGAGGAAAGCCTTTCTTCCCCCACATACATATACAAATTTTCCCCTACAGGCAAGTTTTTATATCTTATTGGAGAGAATGGAATTAATTCCACTCCATTCAATTTTCCTGAGAAAATTGATATTGACCTTTTTAACAATCTATATGTCTACCTCGTAAGGTATGACGGAGATTATAAAAACTATGATATAAAAAGATTTTCAATTTCTGGAGAGTTAACTTTTGAGTTTGACACAAAGTACATACCAAAAACAAATATTGTCAATAATGAAACCTATGTAAATCTAATTTCAAGCATATTTAACCTCAAAAATAATGAAAGATTAATAATTACATCTCAAAGCTACCTCGTAAGTAAAGATGGGAAATCTATCGATACACCCTTTACATTCTATAATTCCGTAGACATTTACAGTATATTAAGAAATGCTATCACAAAAAATATTTCCAGATCAAAAAGACATTTTGAGGATGTGCTGGCTGTAACATACGATGACGTTGTGGTTTTATACTCCTACGATGAAAAGGCAAAGGGTACAAAGTTCAGGTTTTTAGACCTGAGTGGAACCTCTGAAAAAGAAACAGTCTACTATGCTCCGCCAGTTTCAAGTCTGTATCTTTTAGGAGGTTTCTTTGTTGATAAAAATGGAGAGATTTATAGCACTATAATTAAGGACCAGAAATATTTTGTAATAATTAAGTGGAGAAAAATAAAAAGCAGGTCATAATATATGAATATTGCCTTTGGTATATCTTCTGGTATATCTATCTATAAAATTCCTCCTTTAATAAGAAGGCTTGTCAAATATGGTCATAATGTAAGGGTAATAATGACAGAAAATGCTGCAAAGCTTATTAATCCATTATTATTCAAGGTTGTTTCAAGAAATGATGTATACGTTAAGGATTTTTCTATTGATTATCCTCTTGCTCATATAGAGATTGGTGATTGGGCAGATATTTTTGTTATTGCTCCACTTACTGCCAATACACTTTCAAAGATAGCAAATGGCATTGCAGACAACTTTTTAACCACAACATTTCTTGCCTGTAACAAAAAAAAGATCCTCTTCCCTGCCATGAATGTAAAAATGTATGAAACGCAGGTTATTCAGGAAAATATAAAAAAGTTAAAAGCTTATGGTTGTATTGTTGTTGAGCCAGAGGTAGGAGAATTAGCCTGTGGATATAAAGGCAGAGGAAGATTACCTTCCGAAGAGAGGATGTTTGGAATAATTACACGGGACATAAATGCACCTTTAAAAGGTAAAAATTTTATAGTAACTGCCGGTAGTACTCTCGAAAAAATAGATCCTGTAAGGTTTGTTTCAAACTTTTCTTCAGGTAAAATGGGGATAGAAATTGCAAAGGCACTATACAAAAAAGGGGCAAATGTACTTTTAATCCATGGCAGGGTGCTTATTCATATTCCCGAATACATTCCATCAATATATGCTGAATCATGCTATGATATGCATGAAGCATTGAAAAGTAATCTAAAAGAATACGATGGCTTATTTATGTGTGCTGCCCCGGTAGATTTTAAAGCAAAAGAAGTCAGCCCCAAAAAAATAAAGAAAAATTTCGAATTGACTCTCTCTTTTGTGGCAAATCCGGATATACTAATGGAAATAACGCCGCTTTTTGAAAATAAGTTATTCGTAGGTTTTGCACTGGAAACAGACAATGCTATTCAGAATGCTATAAAAAAATTAAGAGAAAAAAAGCTTGATTACATTGTTTTAAATATTATTGAAGAAAATTTTAATCCAATGGGTGAAGATACGAATAATGTTAAACTTTTTAATAAAAATGAGAAAGAGCTCGGCAGTTTTTCTGGTAATAAGGAAGCAGTTGCTCACTGGATAATATCTAATATTTTTGGATTAAATGAATTATGAAAATAATAGGAATTGACCCCGGAATTGAAAAGATGGGGTACTCAATTCTTGAGGCCAATAAGCAAACTTTTACCCCACTTTCAAGTGGTTTAATTACCACAAATAAGAGTGAAAAAAATCCTGAAAGATTACTGCAAATATTTGAGGATCTTACAAAACTTATAAATAAATATAAGCCTTGTGCAATAGCAACTGAAACACTTTTTTTTGCCAGAAACACCAAAACAGCAAGTAAAATCAGTGAAGTAAGGGGAATAGTTCAGCTTGTTTCAGCAAAGTATAAACTTGAGTATCTTGAATTTTCACCTCTCCAGATTAAGATGGCTGTAACAGGGTATGGGAAAGCCACAAAAAAACAACTCGAAAAAGCAATAAAGATGATACTTAATTTATCTGAAATTGCAGGCAATGATGATGTAATTGATGCTATAGCCATCTCTATCTGTGGAGCGAGCTTGCTTTTTCAAAAACAAAGTTGTGAAAAGATTTTTAGTTAGATCAAGAAAGGAAAAGTTATGAAATTGAGTAAAAATAGCAAGATAGTTTTCATAGCAGGTTTTTTGATTGGTGGAATACTTTTAGTCATACTATTTTATTACAATATTAAAGTATTAGACGAGGTTCTAACACCTGAGCCACCTGCTGGATTTAAAAAATTTACTGTGGTAAAAAAAGAATCTACAAATGATTTGGCTTTTGATTTTGTTGTCGATAAACCTGCAGTTTATCAATTTTTTATAGCACCAAATTTTAAAGGTGACAAAATCGTAAAACTTACATCAGAAAAAAGGTTTATAGGGCTTTACACCAATGAACTTACTCTTCTTGAAGGTGAGTATGGAAATTCGCAGGTTGCCCTTCTTTTATTAGCTGGAAAATATAAATTTTACGTGAATATAGGTATCAAGGGTGCATCAATTTATTTTTATACTAACACCGTTATTATGGATGATATGTATATAAGAAGATTAACAAAAATAGATTCGGGGGAGATTTATAACCCACCATCAAGTTACAGAGAAATCTTTAGGACAAATCTTTTAAACCTTAAGATAAATAATTTGCCTGTTTCAAAATTCAGAATAGAAAGGTCTGGAGAATATGGTTTCTCTGCTTATTCAACAAGAACAAAAGGTAAATTTTCATTGAGGCTTGTGGGTGGTGGCTACAAAGGGGTTGATCTACTAAATGAAACAAGGTTGATAAGCGACCAGCTTACTTTATTTTTACCTCAGGCAGATTATGAGGTTTTTCTTTCTTCTTTTGGAGCAGAGGCTGATGTTGTACTTTACATCACAAATTATTAAAGTTTTTTAATCTCTAAACTTTTTTCATGGGAAATATAAAAAGAGCCTAAATTGAACAATTAAGTAAAATAGACATAATAACCTCTCAAGAGAGGACCTCTGAAAACGTTGCCTCTTTTAAGGTTATGTTGATTTTTTATAAAGTATACACTTCTTAATAATATTACGATTTCTTAATTATAATCCTAACCCTTGATATTAATTTTTTCTGAATAAATGATATAATAATAAAGTACACCACAAGTATAAATAAACTTATTGCATAAGGTACAAAAAACGAAAAAATTTTTAAGAGAATAAATAAAGAAAGAAAAAATATTAAAAGAGGTAAGATAAAAATCAAAAAAGCAAGTAATATTGAGAAACCCTCATTTATTTTAATCCACACCTCTGTTCCGTCTGAAAGTTTCTTATTGTAAGGCAAAGTAATGATTCTTTCCTCATCCCTTTGCTGACAAATGCCTTTTATACTGCATTTATCACAAAAATTTGTGGAGTTTGAAACTATCCTTACTTTAATTTGTCCATTCTTACTCGATAAAACAACACCTTTTTCGTACATGAAACCTTACACCTTAACTTCAATCACATTCTCTTCGAGTGTTAAATAGCATCCAAGTTTTTCTTTAGGTATAAACAACCTATCCCCCTTAAGAAAATTCTTAGGGAGTTTTATCCCATTTATTTTCACTTCCTCTACCTTGTGGTAAAATTTTTTCTTTGAACCCGTTTTGAATTTAATAAAAAGCTTTTTATTTGAAAAATTTAAAGAAACTGATACTTCATTCGAAGCACTAAAAAATTTATCTGGCAATTTTGGGGAAATTAAAAGTCCCCCTAACTCCCCCTTTACACAGTAAATTTCAGAGAGAAGGGTTAGAATAAACCAGCTTGCAGAACCAGTGAGATAATGATACATCCCTTTGCCCTCTGGAGTAAAATATTCAGGTATACCTGGATAAATTTTAGCTTTATCTTTATTAATGCAAAGGTTATAAATCGATTCAAAAACCTCAAAACCTTCTTTTATTAGTCCTCTTTTGTAAAGGGCATTCATAAACATTACCACCATGTGCGAGAATGTAGCTCCATTCTCCTTTTCCCCATAGGCAAACGCAAAAAGCCTGCCAAAATTAAGCTGATTTGGTCCAAGTGGGGTGTTAAGTTTATAACCTCCATGTTTTTCTTTTAAGTATTTCTTTGAGGCATTGTAGAGGGCTTTTGCCTGCTTTTCTGTTGCAATTCCAGACATAAGTGTAAAAACCTGCCCAGTTAAACCCATTCTCACTCCATCAACCAGCACCTTTTCAGCAAAAATTCCATCAACATTCTTTCCATCATTGTTGTAATAACCGTTAAAAAAGCCAGTTTCTTTATCAACTTCTACCCACTCCCTTTTTCTTATAAAATTATAGAGCCAATCAGCCTTTTTGTGCAGGTCATCTGAGAGATCCTTCAGTTTAATTTTTTTCTTTCTTCCAGTAATTTCTGGATAAATTGACTCAAAATATTTATTAAGCAGGTTTTTTTTATAGCCTATATCATCATAACTTTTTCTGTTGTCAAGAAGAATAAATATTTCTTCATAAAGCTCAATTTCCGGTTTTTTATCAGAAATTACTTCTAACAATTTCGCCATCTCTTTTAGATTGTAAGCATAAAGGGCTGAAAACGCAACACTTTCACCTCTCTTAGAAGCTTTGTCTATACCATCATTCCAGTCAGCACCCTCAAGCCTTATAATGTTATGCTCTCCAATGTTAAAGAAGGCTGAAAGATGTTGGATAAGCATATGTTCAAGAATTGTACCTTTGTAAATTTCTTTAGATTTTGTTTTATGACAGAGCCCATAATCATCGTTCCAGCCCCAATCTCTTTCGTTTGACCTTTTTATTTGTCCATCTCTGAAATAGGTTTGTTCTTCAAATAGAATTTTTATATCACCCGTCTGATCAATGTATAATTTTGTTGTCAAAAATGGCCAGCATCCATGATCCATCCAGACCCTTGGAATATTATTTCTATCTGCAATAAACTCTCCAGGTTTCTGTCCAATAATAGTAGCATTACTTCCATCAAGCCTCACGCCAGCAAAATTGTTAATTAAAGTATCCCTTACTTCATCAGGATCCTGAAGAATTAAAGCAAGACAATCCTGCCACAAATCTCTCCAGCCCCTTCCCCCCTTTCCATAGTCGTGATGAGGTAAAAAGGAGCATCCATAAATTCTTCGTAGAACTGGCTGGATATTAATCCATTTCATCAAGCCATCAAAATCTTTCAGGCTTGAATGAAAATCTATCAGGCTGGCTTTCCTGATCCAGTATTTTTTATTTTCCTCTAAAGCTCTAAAAATCTTTTCCTTTGAATTGTATTTCTCATAAATTTTATTCAAATCCGCAGATTCATCTTTAACCCCTATTATTATTATAAAACCTTTCTCCTCGCCCGGGTTAAGCTCAAAGCTTTCAAACCTTAAAGCACCTATAACCTCCTGCCCGTCTGTTCTTTCCGACTGAAACTTAGAAAGAGGTTCATTTTTAATTAATGATTCCGGACATTCAAGATTACCATTCCCAATGAAATCGTGAAGTAAGGGAAGTTTTTCAATGGGTTTATTTGAAAATTCATCTGCCCCCAGAACAAAATACTCCAGTGTATTTGGTGTATGCCCTCTTTCATCAAAAATAATTAAAGGTTTCAAAACAACTCCATATTCGCAGGGGATAAGTCTATTAACCAGCGATATAACATGCCTGTGGTCTCTTATATTTTCAGCACTTCTACCATACAATGCTATAGCTGAAGTAGGTGTCAGCCTTTTATTTTGAGCACCTATATTTTTCACCCTCACGTACATTAGTTCAACTTTATTCTCATCAGCCGGTACAAAGCTCAAAATTTCAGATGAAAGTTGGGCTTCTTTATCTTCATAGATTAGTTTATGCCAGAGAAGTCCCGCCTCCACCCTTCTTTCAAAGTTCTGTGGGTTTTTAATCTCTTCTGTCTGTTGCCAGCCTGATACTCCACTTGCTGACCATAATCCATAGCCTTCAAGATAAAACCAGAAGTTTCTTGAGCTTCTTGTGTTATGCAAATCCTCAATGCTAACCGGTGGAAGAATAAAACTCTTGTTAGTGGTTTTTGCATCTCCATTGAGAAATGGAGTAATGGCTGACATCATTCCAGCCTCATTACACAAAGGCAGATATAAATCTCTCTTTAAGTCATTTGCCACAAAAGTAGCGCTTTTATCAATAAAAGCCCAGTCAAATTTCATAAACTCTCTCCCCAATAGTTGTTTATAAAGAAGCATTATCAATGCGTAAATAATATATTTCTTTGATAAAAATGTCAAGAAGTTTTTTTAACTAAGGAAACCTGAATTGAGCGTTTTTTGAGAATAAATATGATTCAAGCTTCCATATTTCAAGCCATTTCATAAACAAAAATTTTTTTCAAAAAAACTTGAATTACTTTAAAAAATAAAGTATACTATAATTAAAAGAACTTTAGGAGGAAATGTATGGAAAAAAATTCTATTGAGAAATTAAAGGAAATTGTTGAAAGGAGAGAGGAGAGAGAAACTTTAGTTGGAGGAGAAATTTTTGCAGGCTGGGGAGTTTTAGCTATTATCACTCATAACTTATTCAACCTTCTTTTTCCAAATGTTCTCCTCTGGGTTGGAATGCTTGTTATTGGAATTTTAGCTCAGACTATTTATACTCTTCTGGCCTATAAAAATGGATGGTCAAGTTTCTGGGGTAAAATGCTTTCGGCATTCTGGATATTTCTTACAGCTATATTTATTTTGATTGTTTATGTTTATCCATTTCTCTTGAAGCTTTATCCTCCAAAGGCTATTTATCCACTTAACTTACTTATGCTTTCTATAGGAATGTATGTTTCTAGTGAGATTGCCACTAAATTTTCTTTTAAGGTGGGTAGTGTAGTGTTTTTAATCTCATCTTTTCTTACTGCATACAACATTGATTTAACCTTTATTGTTTTTAATGTTGCTATTTTACTTGGATTAATAGTACCTGGAATATGGAGCTTTTATGAAAAAAGAAAGTAAATATTCTCTTGATGAAATATTTACAAATGAACTTAGATTTTTCATTATGTCAATACTTGCAATGTATGACGAGGCTGATTTTAATTTTCTAAAAAATGAACTTGAAGCAACAGATGGAAATTTAAGTGTCCAATTAAGAAAGCTTGAAGAAGCTGAATATATTACAGCTAAAAAGGAATTTATCCAGAGAAAGCCAAGAACTACTTATGGAATAACCAGTAAAGGTCTCTCTGCATTGAAAAGTCATCTGAATTATATGGAGAAGCTAAAAGATATAATTGAAGGAAAAGGGAAAAACTAGTTTTAACTGAATTCTTTCGTAGAGACGCGATTAATCGCGCCTCTACGAAAAAAATAGAGGGAAAAATTATGAAAAAAATACTTTGCATTTGTTTACTCTTTTCTATTTCACCACTGAATGCTCTTGTTATCAACTGGATAAAAGTTGTGGGTATTTCTCATACAAGGGAAGAAACAATTTTAGAGATTGCAAAGGAATTAAAAGAAGGAAAAGAATACACCTCTTCTGAATTAAAAAAAATAAAAGATAGAATAGAAGAAAGACTAAAAAATACAACATGGTTCTATAGTGGAAAAGTATTTACTTTTCCAGTAAAGGATAATGAGGAAAAAGTAAATATCATTATTGAAGTTGAAGAGGGTTTCTTGTGGAGATTTTCTGGTGGAAATGCTTATGGGGGTTTGGGAAAAGCAAACATATGGGGCGAAGGTGAAAAAATTTACGGAGAAATCGGTTATAACAGGCAACGAATTATTTTTGAAAAATTATTTGCGGGAACAAGTTTACTATTAAATACCTCTATTGGTAATGTAAATACAAAGATATATTCAAATTCTGTCGAGTTAGATTGCCAAAGAGTTGGTTTTGATATAAAAACTTTTTACCTTTTTAACTGGGATTTTAAGGCTTACTTAAATGGGGGATATGGAGTTGATTTTTCTTCCACATATGAAAAACTTCATGAAGATTACTATACTGGCACTGGATTTTTAATTGACAGGAGAAATGACTTTTTTTCAAGCTCAAAGGGTTATTTGATTGATATTTACTACAAATGGCTTGATTTTAGTTATTCAAGAGGCGGAATAGATATAAGAAAATATTTTATGATATTTCAAAATGTTAATCTTGCTTTAAGAGGGCAATTTATTCTGCAGGATGAAAACTCTCCATTTTATTACAGTCTTACTACTTATGGAATAGATGGAATAAGAAGAGGTCAAAAAATTGATGGTGGAAATATCTTACTCCAATTCAATACTGAATTAAGATGGAAATTTTTTAATACGACACTTTTTTCAACATTTGCTACCTCCTTTGAACTTACTACTTTTTTTGATACTGGAAGGGTTTATGAAAATTTAAATTCATTAAGCATGGAGAATTTTAACCTTGCATATGGACTGGGTTTAAGGATTTACTTTGACATTCCAGTTTATTTGCCAGTTCGCATAGAGGCTGGATGGGACAAAGAAGGAAAATCTGGATTATTTTTTGAAGTTTCAAGCCCGTTTTAGGAGGATTTTATGTTTAAGATGTTAGTTTTATTTCTGATGTTTTGTGCTACACTGGTATATGGTATAAATCGTAACGAAATTTATTTCTATTCAAGCTATTTTGATTCAAATCAGATTGTAATTCAAAATGAACTAAAAAAGCTTGGTGATAGTGAACAAGATAAGATTAAAAAGGGAATTTTATATCTCTCTTTAGCTGTGCAGAATGTCCCTGCTGCATCAAAAGAAGCTTACAATATTTTCAAAGAATTTGAAAAAAAAGAGGTTGATGATTTATTTCTTGCTTATATTGCAATGAATTATGCTTTGCTTTCAAGAGATGATCAAAATCCTATAAAAAAAATGAGTTATGCTGATAAGTCAATAAAACTTTTCAATCAAATAATCGAGAAAAATAAAAATGATTGGTATATGAGATATTTGAGGGCTAATACTTTTATAGGTTTTCCAGATTTTTTTAATGTGAAAAATATAGCAGAACAAGATTTTAATTTTATAATAGATTCTTATGAAAGCAAGAAAGAAAAGATTCATCTGTCTATAATTTTAACAACATATTATTATCTTGGTGAGATAAAAAAATCAAAAGACGAAATTGATAAAGCAATCAAATACTGGAAAAAGGCAGTAAGAATTGGTGACGAGAATAAAATCTTTAACGAAAATTATAAAAAAGCAAAGGGAAGAATAAAACTCTTTGAGGAGTAAGATATGACTATTATAAAATTAGAAAATATTTCAAAAACTTATAAAATGGGTAAAACCGCGGTAGCAGCACTAAAAAATGTTTTTCTTGAAATAGAAAAGGGAGATTTTGCTTGTCTTATGGGACCAAGTGGAGCGGGAAAATCAACTTTGCTTCATTTAATGGGATGCCTTGATACTCCTACAGAAGGAAAAGTTTACTTTGATGATAACGATCTTTCTACTCTTAAGGATGAAGAACTTGCAATTTACAGAAATAGAAAAATAGGCTTTGTGTTTCAAAATTTTGGGCTTATTCCAGTGCTGAATGTTTATGAAAATGTTGAATATCCTTTGCTTATAGGCAAAAAAAGAGTTAATAGGTCAAAAATACTTGAATTAATAGAGCTTGTTGGACTTAAAGATTATATAAAACATAGACCTGAAGAGCTTTCTGGAGGACAAAAGCAAAGGGTTGCTATTGCAAGAGCTTTAGTCTCCGAACCAGAAGTTGTTATTGCTGATGAACCAACAGCAAACCTTGATACAAAAACAGGAGAAATGATAGTAGAACTTATGCTTCAACTTAACAGAATAAACAATACCACTTTCATTTTCTCAACGCATTCAGAACTTATAGCAAGGTATTCAAAGAAAAAAGTTCACATTTTAGATGGACAGATACGGGGGGTAGAAAATGCTACAGCTTAAAATTGCCATAAGAAATATCTTTAAAAATGGAGTAAGAAGTATACTCACAATGCTTTCTATAATTGTTGGAATGATAGCCGTTGTAATTGCAAACGGTTTTGTAAATTACTCAATGTGGGGGCTTAAGGAAAGCATGATCAGGAATGGTATTGGACATTTTCAAATATACAAAAAAGGATTTATAGAAAAGGGGGAAGACCAGCCATTTGATTATAGAATTACAGATTACAAAAAGATTTTAAAAGAATTGTATAGAATTAGTGGTGTGGATTTTGTTGCTCCAGAGGTAAGTTTTCAGGGGATTCTTTCAAGTGGAGAGAAAACAGCTGTTGTTATTGGTAAAGGCGGGTTTGCAGAGGAAGAGAAAAAATTAAACTCATTTGCTTCATTTAATGGGGACTTTATTTCGGATGAGGATGAGTTTGGTGTTGTTTTAGGGAAAGGACTTGCAAAAAAACTCAATGCCAAAATAGGAGATACTCTTACACTAATGATTACAATGAAGGGCGGGGGAATAAACGCAAGCGATGTTTTGGTAAAAGGTATGATACAGCTTCAAATAGATGAATATAATAACACTTTGATAATAGCTCCAATAAATTTAATACAAAAGCTCCAGAATACAGAAAATAGTGTGGATAGATTGATTGTAATGTATAGAGATACTGATTCTTCTGAAAAAATGAAAACAAAGATAGAAAAACTTGCAGGAGAATATGATCTTGAGTATAAAAGCTGGAAGGATCTTGCTAAGTTTTATTTTCAGGTAAAGGAAATGTATGATACTATGTTGTTAGTAATGTTTATAGTCATAATTGGAATTGTGGTTTTTGCCATAGCAAATACAATGACTATCAATGTGCTTGAAAGAATTCCTGAAATTGGAATAATCAGAGCAATAGGAGCAAAAAGAAAATATGTAATGAGCCAGTTTATCCTTGAAAGTTTAATGATTGGAGTATTTGGTGGAGTTTTTGGGCTAATTTTAGGTTATTTTGCTGCTTTTTTGATAAACTTATCTGGTGGAATATACATACCACCCCCGCCGGGAAGTGCAGAAGGATATTTTAGTCTTATTAGACCAGAATTTATTCATGTACTTTTTTACTTTGCCATCTTTATGATGGTTTCAGTTTCAGCGGCCATACTACCAGCAAGAAAGGCAGCAAAAATGGAGATTGTAGAGGCAATAAGGTGGATATGAATTGGAGGTTTTTATGAAAAGAATATTTCTTCTTATGTTTTTAAGTATTAATTTATATTCCCTCACTCCAGAGGAAATTTTAAAGAATGCAGATGCTAAAAGAGCTCCGGCTAAAGCATTTGAAATAAAAATAAGGGTTTCATCCTTCAGGGATGAAAAGCTAATTGATAAGGTTGAGATGAAGGGATATGTAAAGGGTAAAAAATCAATGGTTTATTTTACATCTCCTGCAAAGTGGAAGGGAAGAAAGATGTTAATGATTGATAATGATGTTCAAATAATTTTTCCTAACACTTCAAAGCCAGTGAGAGTTACACCAACACAGAGACTTATGGGCGAAGTGGCAAATGGTGATATTGCAAGGATAAGCTATTCAATTGATTATATGGCTACTCTGGAAGGAGAATTAAAAGTCGATAACAAAAATTGTTATTTCCTTAAGTTGAAAGCGAAAGATTCATCGGTAACCTACAATTCCATAGATTTTTATGTGGAAAAGGATAGTTTTTTCCCTATTAAGGCTGTTTTCTATGCATTAAGTGGTAAAATTTTAAAGACAGCATACTATACTGAACCAAGAGAGCTTGCAGGTATAGAGAGAATATCGAAAACTACTATTTATGACGCCGTAAATACAAATAGCTACTCAATAATGGAATATCTTGAAATGGAAGAAGCAAATATTTCTGACAAATATTTTAACATAAACTATTTAATGGAAATGTAAATGAAAAGGCTATCATTCATTATATTAATCTTTTTAGCTTCAAGCTTATCTGCCATAGATTTTGAATATAGATTTTTAATAATGGACTATCAGAAGTTTAATAGGATTGATACTCCTCTCAATCCTGAAAATGTTTTTAAAATAGAAGATGGTTTATCAGTAAATATAAGATCTCTTTTAGAAACAAAGGTTATATATGAAAATTTTAAAATTTTCTTTGCAAATTATGGATTTATGCCGGTGAAATCAAATGCAAATTATACAAATAGAATTTTAGAACTATACTTAAATTTCAAATTTGGGGATTTTTCGACTGCTATTGGTAAGAAAAAAATAATAAAAGGGAGAGGGTTTTTAATCTCCCCTTCTGATTTTCTCGCCAGCTATTTTTCAAAGGTTAAAGAGAACGAAATTCAGTTTATGGAGGGGGTTTTTATTTTTCAATCCTATTATTACTCTGATTCTGGTAGTTTTGGGGCTTTTTATTCACCGGAGGTTGATTTCACAAATGAAATTTTCACACGCTATATTTCAAGCACCCAGAAACAGATTTATGGTGGAGTTTATGAAAAGGATTTTGACTTTCTGGATTTTGGTTTAATATGTGCTTACAGGGATGGACTGAACTTTGGTGGATATAGTTCTTTTAGATTTTTTGAGAATTTTGTTTTTCATTTTGATGGTGCAGTCTATGAAAAGAAAAAAATAGAAAAAATCGTGAAGGAAGAAATTCCTTTTGTCGGTGAAATCTACTCAATTGAGGAGGAAAATCTACTCTGGGTACCGGCTCTTCTTTTTGGCGCTACTTATGTAAATGAATATTTTAGCTTTATGATCGAATATTACTATAACGGGGGTGGAAAAAATTGGCTTGAATCTAAAAAAGATATAAGTAATGCGATTAATTCATTTGATTTACAAAATCCGATTTCAATAAAAAATCTGGGTACTTCTACAGCTTTTGTTTTAGACAGTAGTTTTATTGAACTTTGTAAACACTATAGCTTTGTTCGGCTTTACACATCAAAGTTAAAAAATACAGAACTGGCTTTAAACCTTATCTTAAACCTTGTTGATTATAGTGGTAGATTAATTTTCTCTTCAAGCTATTCTGGATGGGAAAATTTTTCTATTTCTTCCGAAGTATATTTTTCTTTTGGAGAGAAATATTCTCAATTTGGACTTTATGGTGAGAATGGAGTTAATATTTATTTTAGTATTGTGATTTAATGGAGGCTTTTAAAAACGCTGACCATCCTACTTTTATTTTCCAGCTTTTTCTCATAAAGGTTCTTATCAGCTTCTCTTATCAGATCATCAAGGGTAGAAAAGGTATTTGAAATATATGGAGCTATGCCGTAAGAAAGAGAAATAATATATGGCTTATTTGATTTTTGATTGTATTCCTCAAGATTTTTTATTAATCTCTCTTTAATATTTCTGACTTCTTTCATTGTACAATCTATGGCTAAAACAGCTATTTCGTCACCCCCTATTCTTGCAATCACATCAGTTTGTCTGAAACTTTTCTTTATTATATTTGCCGCAGCAATAATTGCCTCATCCCCCTCTTTGTGTCCAAAATTGTCATTAATTTCCTTAAGCCAGTCAAGATCAAAAAAGAACAGGACAAAAGTCCTTTGCTTTCTTTTTGAAAGTTCGAGCAATCTATTAGCAAAGTTCAAAAAACCCCTTCTATTATAAAGTCCAGTTAACTCGTCAATTGTAGCTAATTCTTCGAGCCTTTTCTGATATTTTTTCAACTCTTTTAGTGCATTTTTAAGTCTCTTCCCCCCTAATCTTATGCTTTCTATAAGAAGAGCTCCATTTATTGCATTTGAAATCTGTCTCTGAAGAGTTTCAAATAAAATCTCATCCTCTGACAATGGAGAAAACACCATATAACCAAAATGACTATTTTCAAAAAATAAAGGCAATACAGCCCCATTAAATGATTCACCTTTAAAAAAATCTTCTGGCAAAAATTCCTCTTTTGTAATAAATTTATTCTCACATACTGAAATATCTCCTTCTCTGAAGTCAAGTAAGATTTTCGCCTTTTCTGGAATTACCCACTTTAATTTTCCATTCCATTCAACATTTCCCTGATAGAGACATAAGAAACACTTTTTTATACCTAAAGATGGCAAAAATCTTTTCAGAAGCTCCACCAGCCTTTTCTTATTAAAGGCCGAAGATATTTCCTGCCCTATCATTTCCAAAAATAATCTTTTCTCCCTCTGTTCAACAATTATGTTTAAAAGCACCCTTTTTTCAGTTTCGCTATAGATCTTTTCTATTATAGCGATAGCTCTATCGATAATGGCTTTTATGCTCTCATCGGCTTCTTTTTTCTTATGGAGATAATCCATTAAAAAACTGTAAATAAATCTGAAGTCTATCCTTCTTGCAATAGCTTCTTCTGTATATTTATAAAAAATCTTTGCCACTTCTTTTGTAAACAAATTAAAATTGGCTAAAACTCTTAATTCCAATTCCTCTTCCATTCTTGTTTTTACATCTTCCATCCAACTCCTTTTTGTCATCTCATCATGAAATAAGCCAAATGTGTCTGGCTGGAATTTCCAGTAATCACCAGTCATCTTCAAAGAATAAAGGCTTTTTATCTTATGATAGTCAAGAAAGTGATTTTCTCTCGCAGTATCTTCTGAAATGCAACCGCATGACTCCCTTACTATAAGAGTGGCTGGAAGGGTTAATATTTCTGGAATCTTCTCTTTATTTATCAAGTTGATGGCAGATTCAATAACAATTTCAAGTTGTTTTCTTAAAGGTTGTTCAATAGTAGTGAGAGGCGGGTTTGAAAATTTTGATTCTTCTACGTTGTCAAAACCTATAAGCTTTATATCTTCAGGCACAGAGATATTTTTTTCCTCCAGAAAATCGATGACACCAATAGCCATTTCATCATTGGAGCAGATTATAGCATCCGGTTTTAGCCCCTTTTTCTCAATTAGGTTAAATGCTGCATCAAAACCACTCTTTCTTGAAAAATCGCCATGGCCAATATATTCTGGTTCAAAAGACAAATTGACTTTATTTAGACCTTCTATATATCCTTTTAGTCTTTCTTCTGATTCATACAGGTCATCCGGACCTTTTATAAAAGCGATATTTCTACATTTATGGATATTATATAAATGCCCTACAGCCTGAGTTATACCATACCTTCCATCCACAATTACAGTCGGAATACCTTCCAGTTTTGTGCCAAAAGTAATTATAGGTATGGGAGATAATTCCTCTATAAGTTCTTTAACCTCTTCACTATTCAAAAAATTAAGTACCACATTCCCCAGAACTATGCAATCTAGCCTTTTATTTTTAGCAAGCTGATATATTGAATTGTAACTTATTTCGCCAGGATAAGGTGAAAGGAGAGTTCTGGTAAGGAAAAAAAGTAAATTTGCATTTTTTTCTCTGCAAACCTCTACTGAAAATTTCCATAACATACTTTGATATGTATGAAAAAACTGGTTAATGAGAAAACCAATATTTGGCTTTTTATTCTTTGAGACTTCCATAACTTTAAAATGATAAAAAACCTTTGTAATAAAATCAAGTTTAATTTTCATTTAAAAGCTTAAATTGACAAATTTTTTTCTCTCCTCTATAATCAGATATACTTTCAGGATAGGTAAGATGTTAAATAAACTTCTTTTTCCGGTTGTTTTCACTGAAGAGATTGAGCAGATTATCGGGTGTATTGCCGGGTTATCAAAAAATGGTTTAAAAGAGGTTACCCTGCTTCATGTAATAAATATTTCTAATGTAATGGAGGCAAATTATACAGGCGAAAAGATCGAAGAGGAGTTACTCTTCAGGTGGAAAAAGTTTCTTGAGGAGTATAACTTAACGGTAAATTATAAGATAATCATCGGCATACCCTGGATTGAGATTGTTGATTATGCAGAAAGAAATGATTTTTCATTTATCCTTATTGGTTCACATGGTTCAACTTTTTTAGATAAATTTTTGCTCGGCAGTGTCGCCGAAAGAGTTGTTCAACATTCAAAAAAGCCGGTTTTGATATATAAATTGAAAAAGAATGTTCAGAGCAAAGGACTTTTCTGTTCTGATATTTTTAAAAAGATTTTGTACTGTACTGATTTCTCCTACTCTTCAGAAAAATGTATCCCTTATATCGAAAAAATGTTAGGCAGTAGAAATCAAGAATTAATCATCCTTCATGTTCAAGACATGAGAAATCTCCGCCATGTTGATCCCTCAAAGATAGATGAATTTAACAAAATTGATCTTGAAAGGCTGGAAAATTTGAAACAGCATTTTGAAAAGGTGGGCTACAAAAAAGTAATGACCTTACTGACTACTGGATATTCAATTACAGAAATTCTTAATTATTCAACAACAGAAGAACCTTCAATAATTGTAATAGGCAAGAAAGGCAAAACAAATTTAAAAGAAATGCTCTTAGGCGGAGTTTCACAAACATTAATCCACAAGTCAAACCATTCAATCTTTTTGGTAGAAAAAAATTCAGGACAATAAAATGGAAATCTTAACCTTTGTTCTGGGAGATCTGTTTGTAAATACATATCTAATATTAAATGGAGAAAAGGGGCTTATAATAGATCCAGCTTCCAGTGATAAAGATTTTTTAGATAAAATTCCTGAAATTGGCATTGAATATATTGTAAATACCCACGGGCATTTTGACCATATAGCTGGAAATTTATTGATAAAGGAAAGATTTAACTCAAAAATAATAGTGCATAAAGAAGATTCATCCATGCTTACTCATCCAGAGTTAAATTTTTCCATTTTCTCAGGTGAAAAAATAATTTCTCCCCCACCAGATATAATTTTAGATGAAAAAAAATTAAAGCTTACTCTTTGTGATATTGAATGGTTTATTTTAAACACACCCGGACACACAAAAGGCTCCATAATCCTAATTAATGAGAAAGAAAGGTTGATTTTTGCTGGTGATTTAATTTTTGAAGATTCAATAGGAAGGACCGATTTACCCAGTGGAAATTTCAATGAAATGATTTATTCTCTTAAAACTGTAAATGAACTTCCAGATGATTATTTTGTCTATCCTGGCCATGGAAATTCATTTTATCTAAAAGATTTTAAATCATGGTTGAAAGGATTTCTCAATGAAGCTTGAAGATCTTTATTTTGAACTACCGGAAGAATTAATAGCAGAAAAGCCCCCCGAAAAAAGAGAAGAATCAAGGTTACTCGTTGTATCAAGAAAAGAAAATAGATTCTATGAAATAAAATTTAAAGAGATTTTAAACTTTCTCAAAAAAGACGAACTGCTTGTGTTTAATAACACAAAAGTTTTCAAAGCAAGATTGATAGGAAAAGCAAAAGAAAAAAGGGTAGAATTACTTCTTATTGAGAAAATTGATGGCCACTTATGGAAGGCAATGGTAAAAAATGGAAAAAAAATTAAAGCCGGTACAATAGTTGATTTCAATGGCTTAAAGGCAGAAATAGAAAGAAATATTGAGGGTTACAGGTTAATCAGGTTTGAAAAAGAAATTGAGTACGATGAAATTGATAAAATAGGATTGGTCCCCCTTCCACCTTATATAATTCACAGAAGGAAAAAAATGGGAATGCCCGAATATCTAAAAGAAGACGAAGAGAGATACCAGAGTGTTTTAGCAAAAATTTGCGGTTCTGTAGCTGCACCTACAGCCTCTTTTCATTTCAGTGAAGAACTGGTTTCAGATCTTAAAAAAAATGGCATTAAATTTGCTTTTGTAACTTTACATATTGGTCCGGGTACTTTTAAGCCTATAGAAAAGAGTATAGAGGATTTTCAAATTCACAGAGAATGGATAGAGGTAGATGAAGAAAGTATTGAATTAATAAAAAAGGCAAAAAGAGAAAGCAAAATAACTGCAGTGGGTACAACGACAGTAAGAACACTTGAGACTTTAGCTGAAATTTTTGGGGTGGTTAAAAATTTCAAGCCATACAGAGGTTTTACCAGCTTATTTATAAAAGAAGGTTTTAATTTTAAAGTAGTGGACAGTATGATAACAAACTTTCATCTGCCTTACTCAACCTTACTTTTGCTTGTCTATGCCTTTGCGGGTAAGGAATTAATACAAAAAGCCTACCAACATGCTATTGAAAACAGATTCAGATTTTTTAGCTATGGAGATGCAATGTTTATAATATAAATTTATGGTCTTTTAAATCTACCACTTGTCTTAGGGTTAAAGAGGTAGTTTAATAAATAATCAGGTTTGGGATTTCTGAAAGCTGCAAAAATGTTATTCTTTATATTGGGAATCTTTTCATTTAGTTCTTCAATCATATTTCTTACTTCTATTCTTCTAAAATCTCGTCTTACGATTTTTGAGGGGCAGACCTCTCCAAATACAGGAACCTCTTTTCCATAAAGATAGATAAAATTTTCAATATCTCTTTTTTCAAAATATGCAAGCGGTCTTATTATTTCCATTGCACCACAAAAAAGAGGTAACCTTGGAAGCATACTTGAAAGCTCTCTTTTATACAACATATTCATTAAGCTGGTTTCAATAATGTCATCTTTATGGTGCCCGAGTGCTATTTTTTTAGCTTTTATAGACTTAGCATATTTAAAAAGCTCGGTTCTTCTTTTCTGTGCACATAGATAACATATATCTCTTCTGGGTCTCGATGTAGAAGTCAGATATCTGATCGTAGAAACTGGAACTGTTTTTAACGAAAGAGAAGTCTCCTCTTTTATAAAATCTCCAAGTATTTTCAGTTTCTCGTTATATGCTTCATTTTCACCATTGAAATTATCCACTATTACAGGGAATAATTCGTACCGAGACGGCACATATTTTTGCCTTTTGTAAAGTAAAATCAACAAAGCAATACTATCCATTCCGCCGGAAATTCCTACAACTACTTTATCTCCATCACTTAACATATCATAATCGTTTATCGCCTGTCCCATTATTTTAAGCATTCTGAACTCATTCAAACTAATCTGCTCCTTTTTCTATAAATTCTAAAGCCTTTTTTATATCTGTTCTGAATTCATCCATCAAATTAATATTCCTTAACACTGCAGCAGGATGATAGGTTGGCAGAACATTATAGCCAAGAGGTGATTTTTTTAAAGCGCCCCTCAATGATGAAATCCCCTCCCTTGTATTAAGGAGAAATTTAGTGGAATAATTACCAAGTGTAACAACAAGCAAAGGTTTAATAATCATCAATTGTTCTACAAGGTAAGGACTACAAACGGCAACCTCCTCAACGTCAGGATTTCTGTTTTCTGGAGGTCTGTGCTTCAAAATATTACATATATACACACTTTCTCTTTTCACACCATATTCTTCAAGCACACTCGTAAGCAATCTCCCTGCTCTACCAACAAAAGGTTTGCCCTGTAAATCTTCTTCTTCTCCCGGAGCCTCTCCCACAAATACAAGTTTTGAATTGTGATCTCCATCAGAAAAAACAAGATTTCTGGCCGTCTTATACAAATTGCACTTCTCGCATTTTCTACATCTTTCCTCAAGTAATCTTAATTTCTCTCCTTTTTCATCAGGAGTTTTTTCCACCTCAGTACTATTTTCCTCTAAATAAAACTCTTCTTTTAAAACTGCAAGAATCTTCTCAAGAGTACTTAAGCCCATTTAAAATCCCCTCTAATGCCTTTTTTCTATGTGAAATTCTGTTCTTTTCCTCATTGCTGATTTCGGCCATTGTAAGCTGGTAATTTGACTCCTCTGTTAAAAAAACAGGATCATAACCAAATCCTCCATTGCCGCGCGGCTCAAAAGCTATTTTCCCATTGCACTTCCCAACAGAGGTAATAAAATTACCATCAGGAAAAACTAAAACCATGCTACAGTTGTAATTTGCATCTCTTTTCTCAAAGGGGATTTCTTTCATTTCTTCTAAAAGTTTTTTTATATTTTCCTCATCTGTGGCTTTTTCCCCTGCATACCTTGCTGAGTAAACCCCCGGCTTACCACCGAGTGCCCTCACCTCAAGCCCCGAATCTTCCCCAAGAAAAAAGAAATCCTTATATTCTTCCTTAGCATATTCATAAACCACCATAACTTTTTTCATTGCATTTCCCAAAAAGCTTTCTTTGTCCTCAATAATTTCAAAATCAATATCAAGGTCTTTAAGAGTTAGAATTTTAACATCCTGACCAAGAAGAGCTTTAAGCTCCCTTATTTTCCCCTGATTTTTTGTCGCAATTATAAATTTCATTTTCAGTCCCCCTTAAGATTAATTCAATTTTCTCAAGCAAGTTTGACAAATCCCTTTCATTCAGGTTTTCTCCCAGCTCAAGAAATTCCTTTTTTGTTTTTATCCCTCTTTCTATTTGAGAAATTAATCTGAAATCCTCGATGCTAAAAATATTATCAAAACTCATTAAAAAATTCAACACACTGCTGTGTATTGTTTGATTGTTTTTAAGTAAATAAAAATCTCTTAATAACTGAATGATATTTTCAATCACAAGCCTTTTTTTCCCTTCTTTTAACAAACTCAGCGAGCAAAAAAGGGAAAATTTTAATGCATTGAAAAGGTTTTTTAAAGCTGAAGGAGCAATATAATTTTTCCCTTTCGATAAATTTTTTATTTTCTCAAGTGCAACTTCTCTATCGCTGAAATGAATTTTTTCTTTCCCAATTATCTGATAATCCTCATGGCCCTTTCCAGCTATAATTACACAATCATTCCTTTCAGCAATCTCAATGGCCTTAAATATTGCTTCTTTTCTGTTTTCAATAATCTCATAAGGTGTAAAAGTTTCTTTTATCCCTTTTTCAATCTCTTGAATAATTTCCATTGGATTTTCAGTTCTTGGATTATCAGAGGTAATTATGACCCTATCAGAATTTAAACCTGCAATTTTTCCCATTATGGGTCTTTTTAATTTATCTCTATCTCCCCCACAACCAAAAACTGTGATAATTTTACCACCAGATTTCATAAGTTGTCTTACTGTCTTTAAAATCTTCTCAAGAGCATCGGGCTTATGAGCATAATCAATCAGAATTGAAATGCCAAGATTATTTGGCACGCTTTCCATCCTGCCTTTCACATAGGTATGCATAAAAGGTATAGAAAATTCACTCTCACTAAATCCAAGCTCTTTCAATATTGCAGCAGCAAAACCAAAATTATAAACATTGGTAATACCACACATACCAATTTCAAGGTTTCTATTATTAATACTGAATAACGTTTTTGAGGTGCTCAACCTAATAACCCTTAGATAATAATCCGCACTGCTATCAATTGTAGAAATAGTCCTAAATTCTATATCACTGTAACTAAGGGATTTTATCCTTATCTTTCCAAAAACCTCCATGTCTTTATTTACAATTATTACTTTTTTTTGCTTTGAAGATTTGCTTAAAACATCAAATATCTTCAACTTTGCTTCAAGATAATTCTCCATTGTGAGGTGAAAATCAAGGTGATCCTGTGAAAAATTTGTAAAGCCACATATATCAAAATTTATACTCTCAACTCTTCCGAGAGCAAGAGAATGAGATGAAACCTCCATCACAAGATATTCAATTCCTTCTTCTTTCATTTTATTTATTAAATCATAAAGACCTAAAATATCTGGAGTGGTATTGGTAGCCTGAAAAACTTTATCGTTTATTCTGTATTCAATTGTACCGATAAGCCCGACCTTTTTCCCCATCCACATTAATGCCTTATATAAAGCAAAGGTTGTTGTAGTCTTTCCACTTGTTCCAGTAATACCTATTACTTTGATTTTTGAGGTTGGATCGCCATAAAAATTCCTTGCAATTTGTGCAAGTGCGTTACTAACATTAGCTACACCAAAAAAATATCCCCCTTCAAGCTTAAATTCTTTAATTTTATCCAAACTTACAATAAAAAATCTGCAACCTCTCTCGTAAGCGTCACTTATATATGAATGAATGTCTCCAAGATAACCAGAGTATGTAACAAAAAGTGAATTTTTTTCTGACTTTCGTGAATCGTTCACAACAGATGTTATTTCAACTTCAGCAATTTCAGAAGGGATAAAGTCCACCACTCCATCAAGTAAGGTCGATAGCTTCATTCTATTTTGCCTCTTATATTAAGAGTTTCAAGAACACCCTCACTTTCTAAAATTTTCATTCCCAGTTTCGTTCTTGAAACGCCATCAGTTAAAGAATAGTGGTACTTAATCTTATTTTCTTCTAAAGATACGTCGAAGCATTTGAAAAATGTGTTTTTGTGGTTTTTCATATATTCGGCTAATTCAAAAATATGAGTAGATAAAATAAAAATGGAATTTTTTGTCTCTGCCATTTTTGAAATCACAGCCCGTGTGGTTTCATAGGCATCCTCAAAATTTGTTCCTTTAAATATTTCATCCATAAGAATCACACATTTTTTACCTTCAGAAATACATCTGGCTATATGTTTAACTCGCCTGACCTCGCTCATAAAGTAACTCTCCTTCTTTGAAATATTTTCCTCAGAAAGCATTAAAGTAATAAGATTGTCAAAAAAAGAAAGTTTAAAACTCTCCGCTGGTACACCAAACCCCACATGAGCAAGATAAATACAAATTCCAACTGCCTTAAGAAAGGTTGTTTTCCCTGCCATATTGGGTCCTGTTAAAAACAAAAAATTTTTTTCAACTGAAAAAGTGATAGAATTCTTTACAGGTTTTTTAACCAGTGGATGAAATATACCCTCGGCTTGCATAAAAGGTTCATCTGAATGAATAAAATCTGGCAAAGCCAATTTAAAATCAATAAAAGCCCTTGCAAGTGCTATTCTTCCCTCAAATTCAGCGACTATTTTTACAAGCCCATCTATTTTATCCTTTAGCTCAAAGCGAATCTGGTGATCAATCTTTAACAACCTAATAATACTGAAGCTTGAAATATCTTTATCTTGAATTGCCTTAAAAATATTCATCTCCAAAATGGAGTTAATAAGCTCAAGCTTATCTTTCATCAAATAAGGGTTCTTTCCCTCCGAAAGCTTCAAAATTAGATTCGCTTTCTGAAGCAAAAAAATAATTGATCTAATCCCTGTAATTATTTCTTCTATAACATCTTCATAAAATAATCTAATCAAGGAAACTCTATAAAGAAAAAGTACTTTGTTTTTTGAAAAAAAATCTATCAGATTTGAGTTAATATAACATTCTACCCCATCAAATTCATGAAAATCCATTCCACTTGTTAATTTTTCCCAGTGATCTATATTTTCCACAAAATACAATAAAAGTTTCTGCCTTCTTTCTATCTCTTTTATATCAGAAGAAGGAAAAGAAAAATAACTTTTTACAAATGTCTTTCCTTCTTTTGTCCTGGCAAGATTATAAATTGAAAAAATTCCCTTTTCAGGATGTAACTCCCCATCCTCGTATATTCCCATAAGCTCAAGGTCACGAATTGAGACTGCATCCACTTTCATTTATAATTCCTCAACCGTAAAAGAATGCTAAAATCGACCTCTGGACAATTTGTGTTACTTTAAGGTCAATTTCCCAACACATTCTTTTTATTATAAAGCAGGAAAAAATAAATGTCACTTTTAAGAAAAATTTTTACTTTTAACATTTTTTAACAACTTTTTTTGATTAAGATATTTAGAAAGGAGGAAAAAGATGCAGTCAAATGTTAATGTTATTGTGGTGGAAGGTGGTGTCGTTAATGATCCTGAGCTTCGTTATACTCAGGATGGACTTGCTTTCACAAGGTTTGCACTGGCAAATTCCTGTATAAGTTTTAAGAATGGTGAAAAAACCAGTGAAACAAATTACTTTGACGTAAAGGTCTGGGGAAAACTTGCAGAAATATGCTCTACCTACCTGAAAAAGGGCAAAAAGATAATAATCTCTGGTAAACTCAGACAGTCAAAGTGGAAAACAGAAGAAGGAAAGACAAGAACAGCCATAAGTATAGTCGCTCAGGATGTAAAGTTTTTGCCATTCCAGAGGAAGGCAAAAGAGTAAAAAAATCTAACTCACCCAGCACCCTTAAATAAAAAGGGTTCTGGGTGACTAAATTTTAAAATATCATCAGGGCTATATTTATAACATAAACCTCCTGAGGATAACTCCCAGGATAACTTCCCAGTTCTTCAGTATAGTAAGCAAAGTCAATCTTAAGTACTGGAATGTCTATCCCCAATCCCCAGGAAAAATAGCCCTTGTTTAATCCTAATCTCACAGCAAGGAATTTAAACAACTTTGTTTCACCGCCGAGTTTAACTTTGTTGAAAAAACTTTCGGAAAAATCAAAGCAGTTTACAATATCGAAATAAAAAGCAGGTTTATAGAAGATAAAATTCCATACACCCTCTACATAATCTTCCATGAACACATAACTCACCCCAATATCAAATGAAGGGCTGAAGGCTGTATTTGTATCAAGAGACTTTATCTTCTGAAAGCTGAGGTTATATCTGTCCCAGTCAAATGGTAAAAAAAGGTCTTTTAAAGCAATGCCCAATGCTAAATCACCTATCCCTATCTCATCCCATTTTATTATACTTCCAAGATCCAACCCAAAAGCATTGGCATAGTCCATACCTTTGTTTGTACTACCCTCAGCCATTGCCATAAAAGTATCAGCAGCACTAAGAAAATTTAACCTGTTGTCTTCAAATTTCATTCTATGTACCCATTTTACCAGAAATCCGAGGGCTATCATATCAATCCCTGCTGGTTGTGCAAACTCTATCCATTCCTGAGGAAGTCTAGAGGCATATCCCCCCATTAACCCTATATCCCAGAAAACCATCAAATCCATATATGGTACACCAACGTACGGAACTAATCTGAAGGCACTCTGTAAAGAATCGTACAGATAAAAAGTAAAACCCTTACCAACATAGCCAGTGGAAAAAGGACCGGTTAAACCAAAATTTGCCCTAAGCTTTATTAATTCTTCCCAAGGAACATTCATATCAGAAGAGGACACCATTTTTGAATATATTTCGTAATAAGTTATCATCTCTGGATTAAAGTTAACACCAATATTTATTATTGGAATCTTCCAGTAATCTGGATTTACCCCAGCGGAGGCCGGGTTCATGAATATCATTCCTCTCTTTTCATAGCTTGCAACTCCAGCACCCCCTGTCCCGATCATATCGATAGGTGGTAAATAATTTTTTCTTTCTTCACCTGTCCCACCAAATAGATTCAACACAAAAGCAAAAATAAGAAACAGGATAACTTTATATAATCTCATAAGTTCCTCCTTTATTGCCCTTGATAATAATTTGTAAGCACATCATAAGTATCATCTGCTACTGAAGCTGTATCAGTAAATACATTTGTAAAATCATCTATAAAAATCTCAATATCAGCAGTTCCAGATAAATTTGTAAAACCATTGTTCACAAGAAGATTAGTTAGCAGGGTATAGTTTGTAATTCCAGAATTAGTAAGATATAATAATACAAGATTTGTGGTCTCATTTATATTTACATTGGTAATTCCAGTATTTGATAACATCGCTGTTAAAGAAAGTGTGTTATTATTTGTATTTACACCCAAATCGACTAAAGCTTCATCTATTCTCTTCTTTATATCTGAAAGGGACTCTCCTATATTTGAAATTTGAGATTTAACTTCTTCAGTTTCAAAATTGTTATACAAGTTATTTTTTGATATGATCACATTATCAAACATTCTGTCAAACAAAGTCTTATTTCCACTTAGTGTTTTGAAAAGTTTTATCGAACTCAGAATATCATTTGTAAATTTACCAGTCTGAAATGTCATCCCAAGATCATTGCTTATAAATATTAAATCATCAGAATCCTCTACAATATTGGTATCACCATCTGTATCAGCAATAAAAAAAGTAGAATAAAATGTACCAAATATAAAAAAGCTAAAATTTACATTCACATCGTCTCTCTTTATTTTTCCATCAGCCTCACCATTAATAATCTTTAATAAGCGATCATAAGTAAATTTACTTACATCATACAATTTACCAATATACGGAGCAAAGTTTGTACTTCCACCTTTAGTCAACATATTCAAAAAATCATTATAATCAAATTTTTTTAGCATATATGCTGTACAGATTCCCTCAAGAGCATAAGAATTTTTTGGGTCAAGGGATAAAGCTTTGTCAAATGCCTTATAAGCCCCCTCATAATCACCCTCTCTGAGTTTTGCCTGACCAAGCTCAACAAGAACATCTGCGTTTTCAACACCCTCAGAACCCTGAGGAGAAAAAACGCTGAAAATACTCACTCCACAGGAAACCAGAAAGAAACTCAGAAGAAACAAAATTAATAATTTTTTCTTATACATGGAAACCTCCTACTTAAAAATTTTTCTGCTCCACTTAATCAAGCTATACTTTCAACTTAAGAGAATAGAAAGCTCAAAATCAAATTAGTAGTGACCTACTATCTCAATATTAAAAAGCTGAACTTAAGATTTATCTAAAAGATATTTAAATATCTCTTTAATTATAATACTATAAAAAGATAAAAAAAGGAAGTTTAAAACAAAAAATTACCCAAAATTTCTAATAACTACCCTTTGCATAAGAACCTAAAATCTTTAAAAAAACAGAATTTTCTTTTACTATTTCGATAGCCTTTTTAAATGACTCACCATTTACACTTCCCTCTACATCAATAAAGAAAATATAATCCCATGGCCTTCTCTTTGAAGGTCTGGATTCAATCTTAGAAAGGTTTAAATTCATATCATGAAAAGGCTCGAGTATTTTAAGAAGTGCTCCAGGTCTATCTTTTACTGATACAAGCAGTGTAGTTTTTTCAGCATTTTCAAAACAATGTTCTTCTGCAGAAATAACCCAGAATCTTGTATAATTTTCAGGACTATCTTCAATATTTTCTGCAATTATGCTTAAACCATATTTCTCAGCCGCAATTCTACTCCCTATTGCAGCGGAAAATTTGTCCCATGGCACCATACTTGCAGCTTTCGCATTACTTGAAACCTCAATTTTCTCTACGTTGGGAAGATTGGTTTCAAGCCAAATCCTACACTGGGCAAAGGTTTGAGGATGAGAATATATCCTTTTTATCTCAGACATTGAAGTAACATTCGCCATAAGGTTATGATGAATATTCACAAAAACCTCTCCAACAACCTTCAAAGGAGAATCTATAAATTCATCAAGTGTAATGTTTACAGTGCCCTCCAGAGAATTCTCTATGGGAACAACTCCATAATCTAACTTGCCATTCTCGACCTCTCTAAACACATCTGGAATTGAGGGCAATGGCTTTTTTATCACAGAGGTACCAAAATTTTTATTCACAGCCATCTCTGTAAAAGTACCTTCTGGTCCAAGATATCCTACTTCTATAGGTGCTTCAAGTGAACGAGCAGCGGAAACTATCTCAGTAAAAATCTGAAGCAAAGCTTCTTTTGGAAAAACATTTTTAGAGGTGGCTAAAACTAGCTCTTTTACCTCACGCTCTCTTTCCGGCTGGTAAACAGGAATGTTATTACTTTTTTTATACTCCCCAATCTTTTTTACAAACTCTGCTCTTCGATCAAGTAACTCCACTATTTTCTTATCAATCTGATCAATCTCCTTTCTTATTTTTACAATTTCTTCATTCATAGCACCCTCATTAAAATAAAGTTTCTTCATTTTCTATTTCCTGCACATCCTCTTTCAGTTCATCCTCGAAAGTATTAAAATCCATTGTACTCAATGGAGGAAGATCTTTTAAATCATTTATCCGAAATACTTCAAGAAATCTATCTGTGGTCGAATAAACGGGCATATTTAATTCTGTATTACTACCACTAATTGTAATTAATTTCAATGATAGTAGCAAATTTATACTTCTTGTGCTTGAAACCCCTCTTATACTATCAATCTCTTCTTTTGTAACAGGCTGTTTATATGCAATTATTGCAAGTGTCTCAAGCGCAGATTTTGGAATTTGAAACTCGCTCCTTTTACCAAAAATCTCCTCAAGTTCTTCTTTGTAATGCGGATTTGTAACAAGTTGAAGCCCCCCTGCTACATTTATTATTGCAAAACCATGTTTGTTCTCTCTATATTCTGTATTAACTTCTTCCACGAGTTGATTTAAATAATCTTCATTTATCTCAAGTTTCTCTTTTAATTCCCCATAAGTGACCGGTCTACCCTTTATAAATAAAATACTCTCCAGCAAACCTTTCAACTCACTCTTTGAATAAGTCTTATTTAAAAAAAGAGTGTTGTGCACAAATCCCCCTATGCTCCTCTTTCTCTAATCTCAATTTCTGTAAACTGCTTAATCTGATATAGCAAAACCTTCTGTCTGAATGACAACTCTATCCCTCCCAAAAAAGTGGCAACCTTATCAATCCTTGTTTTTTCAAGTAAGGAAAGCTCACTCCACAAAATAAGCCTTTTTTTTCTTAACAAAGACATAATTAATTTCATTTTTTCTTCAACTTTAACTTCTCTTCTTTTTATCGGAATCGGCTTTTTAATAAAAGCTCCTTTATATCTTTTAATAGAATTTATTAAATCACCAGGATAAAAAGTTTCATCCTTTATTTTTTTCATACTTGAAAACTGAAAAGAAAAAGGTCTTGAAAAATAAACAGACCCCTCTTCTTTTCTCTTCCATAGAACCCTTGCAACATTTTTAAACACTTTATATTCTTTCAACTTTCTTATTAATTCCTCTTCATCTATTAAATCTTCGCTTTCTTTCTCCTGAAACGGAAGTAGTTTCTTACTTTTTATGTAAATTAATGATGCTGCCATAAGAAAAAATTCTGAAGCAATATCAATGTTAAAAAACTGCATCGTTCTCAGATAATATAGATACTGCTCTGTAATGTCAGCCAGTGATACCTCAGTAATACTCAACTTACAATTTTTTATAAGTTCAAGTAACAAATCAAGCGGACCATCAAAATTTCTTAAATGTATCGAATAACCACTTCTTAGAAAACCTATCATTTTTTATCCCCCATATCTTACATTGTTTTTCATTCCTATCGCCTCTCTAACCTCCTCCATGGTTTTTCTTGCAACTTCGCCGGCTTTTTTTGCTCCTTCTCTCAATATATCATAAATGTAATCTCTTTTATTTGCAAACTCTATTCTCTTTTTTCTAAATTCAGAAAGATATTCCAGCAAAAACTCATATAGCTTTTTCTTATCCTCAACACACCCAAGTTTAGTCGAAATGCATTCCGTTCTGATTTCTTTTTTAAAATTTTCATCATCACAAAAGGCTTCATAATAGCTATAAAGATTACATTCATCTGGATGACCGGGATCAGTCTTTCTTGCCCTTTTTATATCAGTAACCATTGACATTATCTTTTCCTTTAAAACATTTTCGTTATCACATAGATATATAGCATTGTTATACGACTTACTCATTTTTCTCCCATCAAGCCCGTTTAATTTTGGAACACTCGAAAGAATTGGTTGAGGTTCGATAAGAACATTGCAGTTATAAAAATAATTAAATCTTCTGACTATTTCCCTGCACATTTCAAGATGTGGAAGCTGGTCCTTTCCTACAGGAACGGCATCAGCCTTATAAAGCGTAATATCAGCAGCCTGAAGAACAGGATACCCAAGAAATCCAAGATTATCAAGCTCCTTATTTTCTACCTCTTCCATCTTTTCCTTATAGGTAGGATTTCTTTCAAGCCATGCTACAGGAGTAATCATTGAAAGCAATGTAAAAAGTTCAGAATGCTCAGGAATATCAGATTGTAAAAAAATAACAGATCTTTCAGGATCTATACCGGAAGCAAGCCAGTCAACAACCATATTAAAAATATACTCTGTTGTCTCACTCTTATAGTTTGATTGATTGGAAGTAAGAGAATGAATATCAGCAATAAAATAAAATAGCTCATTAGATGGATCCTTCTGAAGATCAACCCATATCTTAAGGGCACCTATGAAATTTCCAAGATGTAAAAACCCTGTTGGTTGCATCCCACTTAAAATGCGCATAATATCTCCTCAAGTTAAACTTTTCTGCCAAATAATATAAATAAAATTTAAGTTTTATGCAATTTTTAGGATAATTTTTAATTTTAAATAAAAAACATTGAAACACGAAGCCTAAACGACTGTTATTTCACTATATATTATTATATAAATATTTATTAAAAAAAAATTGCCTAAGAGAGTCCTATTTACCTAAATTTTGGTTTATTTATCCATCTGTTATATCACATAGAAATAACCTAAATAAAGTTACCCCCTTCGGCTTTTTTTGAGGTTATCCCCATCATCCTCAAAAAATCGCACAGTCTTGAATTTATTTATGTCATCCATTATTTGAAAATTTTTTAATTTTACTTCATAATATTTATCATGATTTTTAATCATAAGGTTTTACACCTCTTTAAACCATTTTATTTTCCAAAAAGCAGGGGTTCTTAAATGTCTTTTATTTCAAAGGAAATTTCCACTATAGTCTTAGAAAGAAACGCCTTCCATTCAAATTCATTTATTGATGATTCCTTCGATGGTATTTTTTACTTCAAAGTAATAGCAAAAAAAAATCTCTATAGAAAGGTAAACCTCATTGTCTTTGTAAATGATATGCCACTTGTTATTCCTGGTTATAAATTCTTCTGGGATGAAAAAATGGATTATTTTTTTATTAAATCAGATAATAAAATTTTTTACGAGGGGGTTTTATATTACTTTGAACTTGAAAAGGCAAATGGAGGTCTGGAATATCTTGGCAAAAATTACGTCATTGAAGAAGAATGGCAGGTTGAAAATTTTGATTATAAACCAGAAAATACATCTTACATAGAAAATTTAGAGATAGACAATATTTTTATTTTGATGGATAGGTATAAAAAGAAGGATATTTTCATTTTGAAAAAGTTGGATATTGAAAACCTTCTTTTTGACAATGAACTTACAAAAATTGAAGAATACTCCTGTTACAGTGGAGAGAGTTTGAATGCATTGTTTAATTTAAAACAGGATGAAAAATTAAAATATTTCCTTATTGATGAAAATTTTGACAAAACCTGTAAAGACTTTTTTATTTCAAAATCCATAGATTCTAAAAAACTGATTGAAATTTTGGGACTTAAGCTTTTTTGTTCTCCAGTAGCTTCAAATTATTTTAGATTTAATTACTTTAATTCAGAGCTTGAATTAAATGAGGAAGCTATTGCTGATTATAAACTTGCAATTGCTCTGCAGTTTGTATTTGTTGGTATTCCTCTTTTGCCATTTTCAAGGCTGAAATCTTTTAATGAAGAGATTATTTCTTATCTGGCAAAAATAATAGAAATAAGAAAAACTAATCCATTATTAAAAAGGGGAGATATGAGATTTATTTTTGGAAATTCTGATGTATTTGGATTTGAAAGATTTTATAACGGAGAAAGGCTTTTAATATTTTTTAATAGATCCACAGAAAGCTTTGTTATGGATGTTACAAAATATTTTGGCAATGGCGATTTTATAGACATCTCAAAAGAGCATCCTTTAAAACGAAAAAGACAATATTCACTCTATCCTAAGGACTTTGTTATTCTCAAAAAGACAAGGGAGAGATAAATGAGAAGAAAGATTCAGATAACTGTAATTGGGGATAGCCAGGAAATAGAAAAAAACAATAAAGTTGCATATGAACTCGGTAAATTTATAGCCAGCAAGGGCTGGATATTGATAACTGGAGGAAAAGAGGGTGTAATGAATTCCTGCTCAAGAGGTGCAATTGAGAATGGAGGATTGGTAGTCTCAATCTTACCTGATGGTGATCCAGACAGCGGAACCCCTTATAAAACTATATCTATCGCTACGGGTATAGGTTATGCAAGAAACTCAATAAATGTTTTATCAGGTGATATAATTGTTGCAATTGGAGGTTCGTCTGGAACACTTTCTGAAATTGCATATGCCTGGGCATATAACAAACCCATTATTGCATATAAAGATTGTGAAGGATGGAGTAACAGGCTGGCAGATGTTCGTATCGATAACAGAAGAAATGATAAAATAATCGGTGCAGACTCAATTGAAGATTTAAAAGAGAAGCTGGAAATTGAAGTAAATAAAGTTTTATGGAAAAAGAATTAAAGTTATTTTTTAGAAATAGAGGGTTATAAAATCATCTAAAATAATTTTCTATTTAATTGTAATTTATATTAATATAAAAATTACCCCCTTATTTAAAGAGAATAAAATAAAAAAATATTGACTTTTCCAGAAAAACTATATAACATAAAGAGGTAATTTTGTTGAAAATTCAATCCCGGGTATTTCTTTTAACAATTCTTCGCATTAGGACGCGTTTTTGGAGTTTCAACTGGGAAAGTATATCATTTTTTATATATTTCTATTCGTTTTAAAGTTGGTTTTATCAATGGAGTTAAATTGCTAATTAAATTTTTTTTTTACTGTCCATAAATATTTATTGGTAACATAAATACCTTTATTTCGCTATTTCATAAAATTTAAGAAAAGGGTTTGTGTTCTAAACTTCAGTAAAAAAGCTAAATTTAAGCTGGATAGAAATTGTATAAAATCCTTAAAAATTAAAGTGCAATCGGGAAAAATATAATATATAGGATGGTATGTTATGCCAAGAAAATTAAAGTTAAAAAACAACAACAATAACGAAGAATTGCTTGTGGAAGCAAATAATAATTCTGATGAATTCTCAGACATTGAAATGCTTGAAGGGGTGGAAAAAAATCAGGTGACAAACGGACTTTTTGATTCATATGTTCCCTCAGAAAATCTGGAGGATGTCAAACAACAGGTTTTTGCCGAAGATGGAAAACTTTACATTAATAAGCTAAAACAACTTTCTATTACAGAACTAATGATGCTCGGCAGACATATGGAAATTGAAAACTGTGAAACAATGCATACTCAGGAATTAATTTATCAAATATTGAGAAAACACTCTGATAATGAGGGAATCATTTACGGCGGTGGAACATTACAGGTTATAGAGGGTGGATTTGGATTTTTAAGATCAACCAGATATAACTATCTGTCAAGTTCGGATGATATTTACGTTTCCCCATCTCAGATTTCATTGTTCAGATTGAGAACCGGAGATACTGTCGAAGGGCAGATACGTCCGCCTAAAAAAACAGAAGAGGAGAAATTTTTCGCATTATTGAGAATCGAAAAAATTAACGACAAAAAGCCAGAGGAAGCAAGAAAAAGAGTATTGTTTGATAATCTGACCCCTCTTTTTCCTGACAAAAAAATAAAACTCGAAACAGACCCTGATGAAATTGCAATGAGAATAATGGATTTATTTACACCTATTGGAAAAGGACAGAGGGGTTTGATAGTTTCCCCTCCAAAGGCCGGAAAAACAGTGTTACTAAAAAAGATTGCAAACAGTATAACAAAAAACCACCCTGAAATAAAACTTTTAATATTTCTTGTGGATGAAAGACCTGAAGAAGTCACCGATATGCAAAGATCTGTAAAAGCAGAGGTATTAAGTTCAACCTTCGATGAACAACCCACCAGACACGTTCTTGTAGCTCAAATGGTACTGGAAAAAGCAAAAAGACTTGTTGAAAGTGGTTATGATGTGGTTATTCTTCTTGATTCCATTACAAGACTTGCTCGTGCTTACAATATGGTTGAACCAACCAGTGGCAGGGTTCTTTCAGGTGGTATTGACGCTAATGCCTTACACAAACCCAAAAAGTTTTTTGGTGCTGCAAGAAATATAGAAGAAGGTGGAAGTCTCACCATAATTGCAACAGCCCTTGTCGATACAGGTAGCAAGATGGATGAAGTTATATATGAAGAGTTTAAAGGTACGGGCAATATGGAAATTCACCTTGATAGAAATCTCTCTAACGTAAGAATCTTTCCTGCAATCGATATAAAATTATCAGGAACAAGAAGAGAAGAATTATTGCTTGACCCGGATAGTCTGGAAAAAGTTAGAATATTGAGAAAAGTATTCGCAGGAATGGCAAATGAAGAGATAATTCCAAAACTCACAAGTGCTATGAAAAAAACATCTTCAAATGAAGAATTTTTAAATAATCTGCAATACTTTTCCAATACTTAATTGCGAGTTTTACCTGAGTCGCTCGAGTATCTAAAACCCAAATTGCACAATTTTTTCTATTTGTTTATATGAAATATAGATGCCACAATGGAGACAGCTTCTCTTTAGTTGCCTTTATTGTAAGCATCTCTAATTATCCTCAAAAAAACCGCTCAACTTATGGAGTTTACTTTTTTAGTAATTTAAGTTATAATTTAAGTGGAGCAAAATTTAGAATTAAGGGAAACGATGATAAAAGAGGAATGTGGGATTTTTGGAGTGTACGGTATTTCTGAAGCCTCGAGGTATGTTTATTTAGGGCTTAACTTTCTTCAACATCGAGGACAGGAAGCATGTGGTATAGTAACTTCTGATGGAAACTCTCTCTATAAACAGGTGGGACTTGGAAAGGTTACAGATTTTTTCGATGAAGAAAAACTCTCTTATCTTGAAGGTTTTAAAGCCATAGGACATGTAAGATATTCAACTACTGGGTCCCCCACACTTGTAAACGCTCAACCAATTACTGCCGTGACATCAAAAGGTGCATTAGCAATTGCCCATAACGGTAATATTACCAATGCAGCTATAATAAGAAACGATCTCATAAAAAAAGGGAAGATTTTTTACTCGACAAGCGACAGCGAGGTTATCCTCCATTTGATTTCCGACGCTCCATTTGAAGATCTTCTTACATCCTGTAAATGGGCTTTTAACCAGCTTGAGGGTGCCTATTCTGTACTTGTGCTATCAAAAGATGTCCTAATTGCAGCAAGAGATCCCCTCGGTTTCAGACCATTATCAATCGGGCAGATAGGAGCCGGTTTGCCAGAAATACCTCAGACCATAGTATTCTCATCAGAAGATAGTGCATTTGCAATAGTAGAAGGAAAAAAAATTAGAGATGTAGAACCCAATGAAATTATTTTTGTCTCAGAAAATGGTTTAGAAAGCTACAAAATAAAGGAAAATTCTTTAGGTAAAAAACAATGTATCTTTGAATTAATATACTTTTCCAAGCCATCTTCTGTAATTTTTGGACACCTTGTTTATGATTTTAGGTTTAAGATTGGAGAAAGGCTCGCAAAAGAATTTCCTGTAGAAGCAGATTATGTTATTCCTGTCCCTGATTCTGGAATTGTAGCCGCCCTTGGATACTCAAAGGCGAGTGGTATCCCTTTTGCGCTGGGGCTGATAAGAAGCCACTATATTGGTAGAACATTTATAGAACCCTCCCAGAGAATAAGAGACTTTGGTGTAAAAATGAAATTTATCCCGGTGAGAGAACTGATAGAAGGCAAAAAGGTAATCCTGATAGATGATTCAATAGTCAGAGGAACAACCTCCCGCAAAATTGTCAAAATGGTAAGAAATTTTTCCCCAAAAGAGGTACATTTCATGGTAGCCTCTCCACCAGTAAAAAATCCATGCTTCTATGGCATTGATTTCTCCACCAGAGAAGAATTGCTTGCAACAAAACTCTTAACCTATGAAGAGATTGCAAACTATATTGGAGCAGATAGCGTAGGTTATGTAAGCATAAATGGAATGTTTGAAGCAACTGGACTAAATCCAGAAGATTTCTGCAAGGCGTGTTTTGATTCAATGTATCCAACAAATCTTTTTTCATTCAGCAAGGGAGGATTTGAAGGTGAAATTAAGCAATCCTTTATCAGATAATTATAAAGAAGAAACTTTATCCTCGGAATTAATATATAAAGGAAAATCTTTTTCCTTTTTTACAGATAGCGTAAAATTTCCGGATGGCAGGATGGCAAAGAGAGATTATGTAAATTACCCGGAAGCAGTGGTGATAATTGCATTTCCTGAAAAGGAGAAAATTATTCTGGAAAGGCAATATCGTTATCCTGTAAAAAAAATACTTTATGAACTGCCTGCTGGCAAGATTGATAACAATGAAGAAAATAAATTTGAAGCTGCAAAAAGAGAATTACTCGAAGAAACGGGTTTCAGAGCTAAAAATTTCAAATATTTATTTTCATATTTCCCGGCTGTTGGGTATAGTACGGAAAAAATCCATGTATTTACGGCAACCGAACTCACAAGGGAAAAACAAAATCTTGATGATGATGAAGCCATAGAGGTGGAAATATTTAGCCTTGAGCAATGTCTCCAGATGATTAAGAATAAAGAAATAGAAGATGCGAAAACCATTCTTTCCATACTCTTCTATCAAACATTTTGCAAGTAAAGAAGTTTAAACTTTAAAATGGAGTTTTATTAATTCTGGCAGAATAGCTGGATTTAAAGTCGCCTTCAAACTTAAAGATTCTTCATTGCACCCCTTCACCAGAGGTAAATTATTTTTTTCAAACCACTCAAGAAAGTGATATCTTGCAATAATTGAAGCCAGAGCAACACAGGGATTTCTTTCAGCTTTTGCATATATCTCAATGGGCTTGTTCAAACCCTCTTTTAACTCTTCTATTTGAAGCTTGGAAATTGAAAATTTATCAAGCACAATTTTTTTATAAAATTTTTCGTCAAATTCTTTAATTAACCTCTTATATTCACCCACCATAAGCCTGTTTAAATTTCCATATTCTCTGTAAAGTCTGTTATATTCTTTCGGTTCAATAATTCTTACCTTATAAATTACTCTGTTACCAAGCTGGTTGAAAATCTTTTTTATCCTCTCATCAGAAAGATTTTTTGAATCATCAACCCCTATCTTCTCGATAAAACCGTCGTCCTCATTAATGATAGCCCCTGCAAGTACAAGAGGTCCAAAAAGGTCTCCTTTCCCTGATTCATCAAGCCCCAGAACGCCAGTTTCAACCCTGTTTAACGTGAGTTTTTCCCGGACAAAATGAAAAAATCTATCAACCTCTACATCCTCGCCCTGAATCAAAAGATTCTGATTTTCATAGAGTATCACAGTGACTTTCTTATTTTGTGCCCTATAGTAAGCATATTGATGATTCTTAAACTCAAAGCCCTCTTTCTCTAAAATATTTCTTAAAATTTCATTTTGTATGGGTTCAACTGGAATTTTTATGGTTTTTTGCGGCATATACTAAAACACTTCCTTCAAAACTTCAAACATATCCGTCCGTGAGAGATTAACAGGGTTGGTTTTATTACTTGTTTGTGTGGCAATCTTTTCAAAATCCGACTCTTTAATTCCAAAATCTGAAAGAGAGGGAACTTGCACAACTTTATTCATATTTTCAAGATAAGCAATAAAACATTGTAAACCTTCCTTTATGGAAGAAAAAGCCTTCCCCATTAACAAAAATCCTGCATTAGCATACTTTTTTAAAAAAAATTCATCACTCAATTTCTCAATGTTTTTTTTGCTCACCGGCAAAAGAAATTTTGCACATACCAATCCATGTGGAATCTCAAAATATCCCCCTATTACAGAGGCAAAACCATGCACTGTGCCTATTCCTGAGTTACTAAGAGTTATTCCTGACAGATATGCCGAAAAAGACATAGCCCCATAGTCAAAATCAGAGGCTTTACTTTTCAAGATATTTTCAAATGACAATCCCACCAATTCCAATCCTTTCTCGCAAAGTGTATCAGTATAAATATTTGAATTTGTTGAAACATAAGATTCCACAAGCTGTGTCAAAGCATCCATCCCCGTTGTAAAGGCAACCTCTTTACTGCAACTTTTTGTCAAAGCCGGGTCAACAATTGCAATATCTGGCATAAAGTTATCATGTCTCAAAGATTTTTTGAAACCATCTGCCCCAATTCTTGAAACAACTGAATTTTTTGTGGCTTCCGCACCAGTACCGGCAGTGGTTGGAATGGCAATAAAAGGGACTTTATCACCACAATGTTTCCTATCTCCAATCTCGTCAAGGTATCGTAACACACTTTCCCTCAATGGAAGCATTGCAGAAACAGCTTTACCAAGATCTATTGCACTCCCTCCACCAACAGAAACTATTACATTAACAAGCTTATTTGAATATTCATTAACAAGCAGGTCAATATTATCAACAGAAGGTTCTCCAGAATTTATAAATTCTGAAATTTTGAAACCTTTATTTCTTAATCTTTCAATAAGCTTTTTATATCTCTCACTTTTCACAAAAGAGTTTGTTGTAATAAATAATACATTTTCTCCAAAATTTTTTAATACTTCTGGAAGAACAAAAATTTTATCCATCCCAAAAATCAGCTTTGGATTTGCAACAAACTGAAAAGGCTTCATTTCCATAGTTTTATATCCTCTGGAGCTATGACTATATGGGCAACCCCTTCTCTTGGTCTTGCCATCCAGTTTTCAACAGTTTCCCTCCACTTTCTATAATGAGGAGTTTCCTTGTGGGCTTTCGCTGCTTCCTCAGATTCGTAAGCTTCATAAAAAGTAAATTTGTTTTGGTCATTTTTGTCTTGAAGAATATCAAATCTTAAATTACCTGGTTCCATTATTGAATTTTTGTGGTTTTCAATAGATGCCTTTATAAATTCTTCCCTGTATTCTGGCTTAACCCAGACATGAACAAATGTAACTATCATGCTTTTCCTCTCTGTCATCATTTTCTTTAAAATTTCTTTATTAAAAATTATATAACCCTCTTCTCAAAAAAGCAATTATATAAATAATTTTCCAGCCTTATCAGTTTTTAATTTGATTACTTTCTAGTAAAAAACTATCTGAAAAAAAATTGCTATTTTTTTTGACAAACATCTAAAAAGAAATTGGGGGATCATCCTGCAAAGTTTTTACCAGTATTGTATTGAGAAAATCCCTCTCCATTTATAGGGTTGTATATTTAT